>ERZ1370068.8496-contig-7344_pt1 | contig 71553 bp, 88 predicted proteins | sample MGYA00561227_ERZ1370068 | MGnify/ENA primary metagenome ERZ1370068 (study PRJEB38410, sample SAMEA6850437) | metagenome | study: Metagenomic assessment of the ecological functions of the soil: analysis of the soil microbiota associated with the...
GCTACGTATTGCTAATACATCAGACAATGGATTTGCAGGAACATGGAACCCTGCACGATCAGTACAGCAACAGTTGGAACAACGACTTATACATTTACACCAACTGATCCTTGTGCTACTGTAGTTACAATGAATATTACGGTCAGCACACAGGTAACACCGACATTCACACAGATCGGACCTCTTTGCCAGAACAGTACTGCACCTGCACTGCCTGCATACATCAGACAATGGCTTTGCCGGAACCTGGAACCCTGCAACGATAAGTACAGCAACAGTTGGAACGACGACTTATACATTTACACCAACTGATCCTTGTGCTACTGTAGTTACAATGAATATTACGATCAGCACACAGGTAACACCGACGTTTACACAGATCGGACCACTTTGCCAGAACAGTACTGCACCTGCACTTCCTGCATACATCAGACAATGGCTTTGCCGGAACATGGAACCCCTGCAACGATAAGTACAGCAACAGTTGGAACGACGACTTATACATTTACACCAACTGATCCTTGTGCTACTGTAGTTACAATGAATATTACGATCAGCAACACAGGTAACACCAACGTTCACACAGATCGGACCACTTGTGCCAGAACAGTACAGCACCTGCACTTCCTGCATACATCAGACAATGGCTTTGCCGGAACATGGAACCCTGCAACGATAAGTACAGCAACAGTTGGAACAACGACTTATACATTTACACCAACTGATCCTTGTGCTACTGTAGTTACAATGAATATTACGGTCAGCACACAGGTAACACCGACATTCACACAGATCGGACCTCTTTGCCAGAACAGTACAGCACCTGCACTGCCTGCATACATCAGACAATGGCTTTGCTGGAACATGGAACCCTGCAACGATAAGTACAGCAACAGTTGGAACGACGACTTATACATTTACACCAACTGATCCTTGTGCTACTGTAGTTACAATGAATATTACGATCAGCACACAGGTAACACCAACGTTTACACAGATCGGACCTCTTGTGCCAGAACAGTACAGCACCTGCACTTCCTGCAACATCAGACAATGGCTTTGCCGGAACATGGAACCCTGCTACGATAAGTACAGCAACAGTTGGAACGACGACTTATACATTTACACCAACTGATCCTTGTGCTACTGTAGTTACAATGAACATTACGATCAGCACACAGGTAACACCGACGTTCACACAGATCGGACCCTTGTGCCAGAACAGCACAGCACCTGCACTTCCTGCATACATCAGACAAATGGCTTTGCTGGAACATGGAACCCTGCAACGATAAGTACAGCAACAGTTGGAACAACGACTTATACATTTACACCAACTGATCCTTGTGCTACTGTAACAACCAGGATATTTCGATAACTACACTACGACATCTTACCATCGCCGATCCGATCAACCGGTCTGCGCACCAAACAACAATTGACTCTTACTGCGCCAATTGTTACAGCAGGCAGCGACGTTGGATTGAACTTATACTTATTGGATCGACGCTAATGCAACAACCGCACTTTTGGCAATCCAACTGCAGCTGGACAGGTGGCACTTATTATATCTAAAGCGTACATCGGCGGCCGGACTGTTCACGATCGTGAAACCAGTTCTTGCCATAATAAATACACGGACCAGCACCTAATGTTACAGTTACTGACCCTGCAGCGGTTGTGCGAGCCGTCAACAGTGGATCTCACTAATCCAGACATTACCACTGGCAGTGATCCCGGGATTAAATTATACATACTGGATCGATGCGAGCGCAACGCCAGTGCCTCTGCCAGATCCGAACGCGTGTAGGACAAAGTGGTACTTATTATATCACCGGAACTGCGACAGGCGGCTGTTCTTCCACAATGTCGGTACAGGTAGTTGTGAAAGTAACCAAGGCGGACACCGGGAATGAGATATCCCATCTGTTTCAGCGGCACCAAATACTTCTCTGCAACTTACTGCAAGAGACTCTGGATTAGGCGTACTTATCAATGGTACCCACCGGTGGGAATCAATTTCAATGATATTAAAAATCCGACCTTTAATTATAACCAGACAAACAGAATATACGATTACGCTAACACCTCCTGATGGCAGTTGTCCGACCGTGGATACTATTGCTTGTAAAATTGTGGAAGATGGGTCAAGGACTGAAATCAAGCTTGCACGTACCAAATGCATGGTCGCCGAACGGAGATGGTCATAATGATAGATTGTATCCTCTAACGATCAACATGAAAGAACTTTAAATATTTCAGAGTCTATAACCAGGTGGGGACAGCTGATGTTTGAAACACACACCCTGGGCCAGGGATGGGATGGAATATTCAATGGCGCAGCCACAGGTTAATGGATGTCTATACATGGACAGTTGAAGCGACAGGATTGGATGGAGTTCATTATAAACTTGCAGGTAATTCTATTTTGATGAGGTAATTCAAACTTTGAGTTATGAAAAAGCAATTCTATTTATTGTTCTTGCTTATCGCGATGAGATCATGCCAATGCACAGGATCCGAGTTTTTCGCAATTTTTTCCTCGCCTCTTAATGTCAACCCTGGCATTGACATGCAAGGATCAATTCTGATTGGCGGGTAATATCAAATTTTCGCGATCAGTGGCTGGGGCCGGCAAGTCCTTATGCGACTGGAACGATCTCATATGATACAAAAGTTTTGCAGAATAAAATACCAAATGTCATGAAGAAAAGAACACACTGGATTGGAGGAATGCTGATGTATGATTATGCTATGGATGGGATCATGAAGAGTGTGTATGCTTCTGCGAACATGTCATATAATATTGTGCTGGCTGATGGACCGGTTGTTCACAGGCTTGGGCGCTGGCTTTGGCGCTACTTATGGAAGAAGGACCGTTGACTTTAGCAGGCTGACCTGGGAAGAGCAATGGGTGGGCTATGCGGGCTTTGCAATAAAAATCTTCCCACAGGTGAATCAGCTTTGGCAAACATGAAAGGATTTTTTCGGCTAATGCGGGGCTTAGTATATAGTATGACCTGAAAAAGTAACTTCGACATATGGCGCCGCCGCTTTTCATCTTAATATCCCTAAACAAACTTATCTGCAGGATGATCATCAGCAGATTGGCAATGCGACAAGTTATAGCATGCAAATTTTGAGACGTTCTAAATAGTGGAGTGGTTTTAAATGTAAACGGCTATTACCCAGTTTCAGTAGGATGCTAACTATTATTCATTTGGTGCAGGTTTGGGATATTATGTGCCGAGTAACCCTGACGTAATTCTTAATGCCGGGATTTGGTACTGGTCGAAAAATGCGGTGATTCCCTATAGGCTGGTTTCGTAGTATGGCAAAAGATTTTCAATCCGGGATTTATCATGGCGATGCCATACTGTTTCTGAAGTCTCGGAGACTGTTGCGAACCTCATGGAAGCCAGAAAGACCCTTGAGCTCGCTGATCTACAGGGGCAAGCAAAGAGGATACACCATTTGGAACTCCATGTCCGTGGAAATGAAACAGCAGTTGTAATGCGAACTGTTGTAGTTTTCTGTCCAACCCACTGGATTGCTTGGACGTGAATTCTGATATTTATTGTAACCCAAAAAACATCCTGGAGCCAAAGATGTTCTCAACCTTGAAGGTTGGATGATTTGGGCAGTGCTTGATTCTTGAAGGTGGGAACGAAGCAGTATCGTTTGAAAGAAACCGGGTCAAGTTCCATACATAAAACCTCTCGCCTTGGGTGTCTTCATGAAGACGATTTTCGCGAAGACAGCTACACAATTAAGAAATCAAACACACCTGTGGCTAGTTTTTATTCTACCGGGTTTTTTAAAATATAAACGAATGCATTGTACTTTGTGCTTTATTAAGTTCTTAAAAAAGGAGCAAAATCGAGACCGGGATATGCCAGCTTCATTTTTGTTCTGATAAGCACTTGATGGTCTGGACATAAACGGATGGGTGTTAGTCCCTGTCCGGTCCAACCAAATCACTCCTTGACCCATAATTTTCAAAGAACTATGGGCTTTTCAAGCCGCTTTTCCTGGTGTGCACCCTTCGAATTCTTCGCATAAGTTTCGAGTAGATCTTGCCGGAAAGCTGGGTTGCCGCGACAAGATCGTCAAATAGTGATTCGTTTACTCCCTTGCAAACACCGAGCCTGGCAACCGTCCAAATCTGTTAACACCCGGACTTGCGTTCTCGTCCACTGAAAGTTTTCGATGGGAACGATCTTTCAGGAAAGACAATGTACGGATCTCTGACTTTAAAAAAGAGAGCGAAAAGCGCTTGATAGTTTCTTCTGCTGATCAGCTGAATCTCATCAGTAACGGACTTTAGAAATCTCACTCGGACGATCAACAATGATCATTGTTTGTTTAATTCAAGATACTTATTTGTCATTGCTCTATAAGTTTTGATCAGAAAAATATCGTGAACTAAGCTTATGCAATTTAATTAGAGACGGGTTGAAGTAGTTTATCAATAAAGTTTATTATGCCTTACCAGCCCGATTATTTTTGTGCAACCCCTTTGATGAAGCTGGATTTTGACCTGTGATGATGTTCTCCATCCCTCTACCATGGACTGACTATAGTTTTCACCTTGCTGTATAATGCGCCCGAGTGGAAAGTATAACTCTGCTTTCCAATAAAAACGGCGTCACGTCTTTTTGATCCTGATAGACTTTCTTCGCTGTTGCTGATGCCCGTAAGTTGCTTTCCTTTATCAAAGCTTCTCCTTTATTATTTTTCAACGACAGCAGACAGGCTATGCCTGGCTTGTTGCGCCAATGGTTTGCTTTCTACTATAAAAAGCTTCCAGCAATTGAATCTACTTTTTGCTGCTCAGCAAGATCCCACATAAGACCGTACTCCACCCGGGAGAAAGATCACATCAAAGATCACCGTCATTCACTTCTTCCAGCTGTATAGCATTAGGACAAGAAACTCATCGCTTCTTCATCCTTCAAGAAACGTTTTGTGCTGAACGCGCAAGAATGATAGATTACATCTTTTGGGATCAAGAGGAACTCCTGCCTCCACCTCGGAGAAGCAAGTGTAATATCAGCACCGGCTTCCTTCAAATATAGATAGAGGATCAGCAAATTCTTCCAGCCACACGCCTGTTTTCTCAGTCGTATCGGCCATTTTATCATGCGGAAGTAGCAATGAATAAAACTTTTGTGGATTTCATTAGTAATTTATTGCGGTAATTCAAAACCCTATATCATGCAAGCCTTAGACTAATCGCTTTTTCCGTTGTTAATTAAATAACCTTCTCGTACATCTGACTTTTGCCAGCCTCTGATCCTATTAGGGTATCCTTCATTAACCGTTAACCTGGCTAAGAGATAACTGATTAAAGTTGATCTGGCACCCTGGTTAAGATTCACATACTCCTTCAAGGCCGTCATAACATCCTCCTGTACAGGGATTATAGATCACCTGGTGAAGATGATTAGTTACCCAAACCAGTTAAAAGCTGTTTCCATTTTCTTTCTGTAATCTTCATCTTTTTGAAGACATTCATAGAATTTCTGTAAAGCAAGAATGGTATAGGCTACATCAATAGTTGCTCACACCGACCAGACTGTTATTGAGCAACCTCCTCTTTATACAACCAGCTTTTATTTGAGATCACTTTTATGCTGTTCGTTACAAATATCTTTGAAAGAAGAAAATCAAAAGATGTTCCTGGCAATTTCCTTATATACAGGTTCATCCGTCACAAGCCATGCACATAACATGGCTTCCGGTAAAAGGCTATTGGCATAGCGTGAGATAGCTTTCAAACCATCTCCATTTATTACATTTTTCAGTGCTTGTGCACTACTTGAACAAGCCCGTTTGCAAATTCTTTTATTAACTGTACATCCTGTATCGATTTATTTTTTCCATTACGGTAATACAATCCTTTTAATTACAAATGCCATGGCCCTCGTAGAATGAATCCTATTCTATATTCAGCAAAGCCTTCTCCATTATCGATTCCGGCATCTCGTATAAGTTCACCGGGCAACAAATCCCTTATGGAAAGCAAATAACCAAGTGCCCAAATGGCTCTTCCATTTGAGTCTTCAAGGTTTGTATGCATTATTTTGTTCTGTAAACTCCCTTTCTTCGTTTACATAGTTCAGAAAGTTACCGCCAGACTGCATACAATATTTTATGACATTGAAGTAGATGTTTATATACTGTATGTCCTTTGCATCTCCTGTTAATTCAATATGCCGGCACTATTGCGATCAATGCCCTTGCATTGTCATCCAGCGTGTAGCCCGAACTAATATCGGGATGGTTTAATTTGGAAAACTGGATGATTCCAAAACCTGTAGTTAGTTTTTTTACATAATTCAGATTTATTGGCGGTATATCATAACGCAATGAAACTTCATCATCCCATATTTTTTCAAGCAACATCGCGTGGGCAATTGCCGAATTCTCCCAGGCCGTTGATGCCATGCGGTGCAAGCCGTTTGAACCAATATTTTTTCTTAGCTCTTCATTCTTCAACAGGCCGGTTATCGCTTCGCTTAATTGCTGTGGGATTTTCAAAATCGAAAATAATTCCTGCATCATTTTTAATACCTCGCGAGCGTGGGGAATTGGCGTAGAAATAGACAGGGCACCCGCAACTGATAGCATAAGAAAATGTACCGCTTACTGCCTGGTTTGGATTCTTTGACGTAAACAGATAAATATCTGTGAGCTGTAAATATTCTAACAAGTCGGGAAGGGGTAAAAAATAATTGATAAACCGTACATATGGCCTGCAATTGTAATGCTGCAACTTTTGCTTCAAGCATTTCCCTGTATTTTCTCCTTCCAGTTTTACAACGGAAGGATGGGTTTTACCAATGATCAGGAACAATATATCAGGATTTGTTTTTGACAACGTCCGGTAATGCTTCTAACGTAGTTTCGATACTTTTTCCTGAACTTAATAATCCAAATGTGGACAGTACTTTTTGCCCGTCAATTTATATTTATTCTTCAGAAAGCGTTTGTGCGAGATGAGGTATCAGGTGAGTGCCATGAGGAATAACCGTGATCTTTTCCTGCACTATCCCATAATCGCTGGTTAATATTCCCGCTGAAGAGTTTGTCACTGACTATAATAGATTCAGCAAGTCCTGAAATTTCCTGCACGTTTTCCTTTAATAATTCATTGGGGTTTGGAAGAACAGTATGAAAAGCAATAATAATGGATTTAGTCAGGTCACGCAGAAATTGTACAAATTCATCTTCCTTTTTCTCAAAGAACCCAAACTCGTGCTGGATCATCACGATCCTGATGTCAGCATCGTCATTAATATTTTTCGCCAAACTGGAGAATGAACCTGGGCTATCTACGTTAAGAATATATTCTATTTCTACCGGTATAATCATGTTTTTCGCCTTCCGACTCTAAGGGCGCAAATGCCTATGTTAAATGAATTGCTGAATTTCTTATCCAGGGCCATTATCAAATCCTGCGAGTAAGTAGCTATGCCGCATTCCCTGGGTGGATAGGAGGTAATGAATAAAATTTTGGGTAAAAGTTCATTGATATGATTTAAAGCGATTTTATTTCTAATCATTTTTTTACTATTTATTAACTCCTTTAACAGTGCCGAAATACTAACAGAAGCACAAGCAATTTGCTCATCGGCAGCGCCATAATATATATACAGTGTGTCGCCGGATAAAACAGTACCGGTAGGGAAAGCAAACGTTGTTCACTTCCCCTACCAGTTCCCAATCGTATTCTGGTCTAAACAAAGCATAGAGGAAGCCGGGCAATTTCCTTTTGTGGATTTTGCAGGTCAAGCAACGCGGCACAGGCAGAATAAACGTATCCTTTTATTGTATCATGCACGCCATGATAAATCAATAGCCAACCATGTTCTGTTTCTATGGGAGGGCATCCACCTCCCATATAGCTGACTTCGTGTTTGTGTTTGGGTGTAAGCACTATCCCTTCATCAAAATGAAGAAAATAATGCTGCCAGAATTCATCAGTAAGCTCCTGTAAATTATTTATCCCAACGATTTGAATATCGGGTCGTACACGATGGAGAAAATACAATTTGCCGTTTATTCTCCGTGGGAAGAAAATTACATTCTTATCCCATACAAATACTTCTTTCCCTGCATCTTTAAGTGAATGCCACCATGTATATTGTAGCGAAGATATTTCCCATTGATCATACCATTTGTTTCAGCAAGCCGAGTGAAGGTATCATAACCTAATTCGCGGTACGATTAACCCTAACTTATCGAAATGCTTGAGATCTTTTGATACAGCTAACGCTCCTAAAGCATTTGACTCCGTCGTATGCAGTGTATGAGAGATAGTACAAATCATCAATCTTTGTAATTCGGGGATCTTCCATACCATGCGATTCATAGCCATATTCCGGAAAAAAGGGGCTTGTCCAATCGATTCTTCAATTATCAAAGGCCCTTTTAACTTACAATATCCAATGGTAGAGTAATTGCCTTTACTCACGGCCCTGTAAAAAACGTGAATGTGATCACCATCACTTATCACAGCAGGGTTTAAAACACCTTCATTTTCAAAATCAAGGCTGGTTTTCCTTAGCAATACGCCTTCTTTTTAACTTCGATCATTGTTTGCGGAAGCTATTGATTAAAAAATATTCCAATAAAAAAGGCAAATACAAAGAGAGGTGGTTGCATTCTTCGAGTGTAACAATGAATCGTAGTGGCGGGAGAGATTGTTACCTCATTCGTGTTATTTCTTGCAGTATATGCTAGTTCTATTATTATCTGCAAGGTAGTCTTTATTTAACGGGTATGCTTTTTTGTTGCCATTGTTAAACCTTTGAGCGAAAAAGACGATTCCTGATATTATCTGTCAAATAAGTTATGCAATTCCATAAAGACATAGATGAATATCATCCAATAAAAAAGCCCGCTAAGGGCTTTTTTGAATAATTGATTTGAAGAATTACCATCTTTTATTATTTGCCTCTTTTTCCTTAGCAACAGAAACAGCAATAGCTCTGCCTTCAATTTCTTTGTTATTCGTGACCCTGGATTGCTTTGTTCGCGTCTGCATCTGCATCCATTTCCACAAAACCAAAACCACGGCTGCGGCCAGATTCACGGTCGAGTATTACTTTAGCCGAAGAAACGGTGCCGAATTTTTCAAATAACACTTTTAAGTCGTCATCAGTAGTGTGAAAACTTAAATTCGAAACGTACATGTTCATAAAACAAAAATTTTTAAATAAATAATTAAAATACCTGTGATAGAAGCCGACAGCAAAAAGTAAAGTGGAGGTAAATATTACTGTATTGAAGAGTAAAAATTTGCGCTAAACTGGTACTGAATGTTTGAAGAACTAAAAATCACAGCTTAAAGATACACTAATAACCCCATAAAGAAGATTTATTATTATATGGTAACATATCAGAATTTATGTTAACAATAGTTCTCCATTCTCTCGATCCCTCACACGTGCAAAGTTTTTTCCAAACTTCTTCCCTTCTTTAGCTTCGGAATATGCTAGAGATGGTGCATGCCTGAATGGTTTCGAATTTTCCCGCAAAGCAACAAATTGTTGATTTGATTTTGGATTAATTTGTTTGGAACCAGAACCAATCTAATGTTGGCCAAAGGTCGACCGATGGTCGGACCATTCCGCAGAAGAGCTACTTTAAAAGAAACAGCGTCTTATTATTTCGGCAAAATGAATTTACTTTTACACTCTAAATTTTAATAATGCCACAAGATCAGCAACCGCAGCCTAATCAGTTGAACATTGAAATTCTCAGAAGAAGTAGCAGAAGGCCATTATGCTAACCTGGCAATCATTACCCACTCTCATTCAGAATTTGTAATTGATTTCGTAAATGTCATGCCGGGTACACCAAAAAGTAAAGTAAAATCTCGCATAATACTTACGCCACAACATGCAAAACGGCTAATGAAAGCATTGACAGAACAATATTGGTCGCTATGAAACTGCAAACGGTCAGATAAAGGATATCGGAAGAAGTACAGATACCTTTTAATTTTGGTGGTCCTGTAGCGCAAGCATAATGTGATTGTGTTTTAAGACCAGATTGGATCCCGGGTTTATAAAATTCCCTCATCAGCAAAAACTGAAATAACCCACGTCACTCACTATGATGTGGTCAAGAACCTTTATATCGAAGTATTTGGCGGCTTCTTTGATCTTCTTTGTTATCTCTTCATCTTGTCTGCTTGGCTTTTAGACTACCCGGAAGGGTGGTTGTGACAAAGGATAGAGGCCAACAGCATTCTCCTCCAACGCTTTTTTCAAAATGATCCTTGGGTCGGCGATAGTGCCCGTTATTCCGCCTTCACTTTTACAATTTCAACATGATTGATCCGGTTTGATTGGTTTAAAAATGCCACGGCAAATACCTCCGCGGTTATGATCCTGTAAGAGTGATTGGAGATAGCCGGCAAAATCACGACTGGTTGCAATAACAGGTTTCTGAAGGTGGCTTCCGGCTTGCCTTCGTCGCCCAATTTCCAGGGCAGCGGCAATTGCAATTGCTTTTGCTTCACCGATACCCTTGATCTTCATCAATTCTTTTACTGTAAGCTTTCCTAATTGATTAAGGTTATTCTTTCCTAATAATAGTATCTCCTTAGCCAGGTCAACAGCACGTTTTATCCCTTGTGCCATGGTGCAAAAGGATAGCGATTAATTCTGAATCACTTAGGTGATCGGGTCCGTGGATTAGTAATTTTCTCTCGGCCGGTCGTCTTTTGCCCATTCTTTTATAGAGTAATTGTGCTCTTGCATTGATAAGGTTTAGTAAATATTTTTAGTACGGAAATTTTGAAAATGTGAAAATAGCGCAATTTGAAGGCAGAAATCATCGTTATAAAAACCGGATCATTGAGCGATTTTCACGACAAGTTTAATAGATCCTAACCCTGTAAAATAAAAATTCAATACTTATGAGATCAAGAACATCATCAACCTATGGGTGCATTACATCCTGTTCTTTTCTTTGCAGGTGTATACATAGTAGTGCTTCTGTTTTCCATCTTTATCTGCTCGACTATATTTTATAGCTGTAATGCAAATAAGACGGACATAGTTAAAAAGCAAGAACAAAGGCTGCGCCGACGACAGGTTATACGACTGCAAGTATTACCCTGGTTAAATAAAAATAGGTTTCTCTCAGCTAATTAATTTTCAGGCTGTCCGCGGCCTGAATGGCTGTTAATGTATATCTTCGCCGCCCGAAGAAATGTCTTGTAATACATTCAGCCAATGCAACCTTTAGCAAAAATCTTCTCTGGTACAGGTTCCCAGGAGCTGGCCGAACAAATTTGTAAACGATATGGCTGCCAGCTGGGTAGGATCAATATTCAAAAATTCAGTGATGGGGAAATTTGCCCCATTTTCTTGAAAGTGTAAGAGGCGATTATGTTTTTCTCGTTCAAAGTACCCATAGCCCTACAGATAACTTAATGGAGCTGCTGCTGATGATAGATGCTGCCCGCCGTGCTTCCGCCTATAAAATAATTGCAGTTATCCCTTACTATGGCTATTCAAGGCAGGACCGTAAGGATAAGCCAAGAGTGGCCATTGGGAGTAAATTGGTGGCAAATCTTCTAACCGCTGCAGGAACTGATAGGGTCATTACCATGGACCTTCATGCCCCCAGATCCAGGGGTACTTTTGATATACCAGTGGACCACCTCGATAGTTCGGCTGTTTTTATCCCTTACATACAGAGTTTAAGGCTGGAAAACCTTACCTTTGCGGCCCCTGATGTAGGAGCAGCTAACCGGATCAGGGAAATTGCCAGTTATTTTGAGGCCGAAATGGTGATCTGCGACAAGCATCGCAAACGGGCCAATGAAATAGCCAGCATGATGGTGATAGGTGATGTCGATGGTAAGGATATTGTGTTGATAGATGACATTTGTGATACGGGAGGAACACTGGTAAAAGTGCAGCTCTTTTAAAGGAAAAAGGCGCCAGGAGTGTGAGGGCATTAATTACTCACCCGGTATTGAGTGGCAATGCTTACGAAAATATTGCAAATAGCGTGTTGGAGGAATTAGTGGTTTGTGATACAATTCCAATCAATAAGAACCTGGCGAAAAAATAAAAGTGTTGAGTGTTTCTGAACTTTTTGCCATAGCCATCAGAAATGCTTATGAAAACAAGAGCATCACAAGCTTATTTATTCATTCGCAGAGAAAGAGGCCAGTGAACAACTAGCAACTAACAAGCTAGTAACAAAATAAACAACATAAATGAAAACAATTACAATCGAAGGACAACTGAGGACCGAACTTGGCAAAGGAGCCACCCGCCAGCTTCGCTCTCAGGACAAAGTGCCTGGTGTAATTTACGGGGTGCCAAAGAAATTAATTTTTCTGCTCCGGCTATGGCTTTTAAGTCATTAGTGTATACACCAGATTTTCAGTTTGCTGAGATAAAACTCAATGGCGATACATACAGGTGTATTTTAAAGGACCTTCAGTTTGACAAAGTCACCGACAAATTGATCCATGTGGATCTGCTGGAACTGGTAGAAGATAAAAAGGTGATCGCAAGTATTCCACTAAAATTTGTAGGCAATCCTATTGGAGTAAAAGATGGTGGTAAACTTCATATCAAGATGAAGGCGTTGAAAGTAAAAACTTATCCAAAGTATTTACGTGAGAATATTAACGTCAATATTGATAATCTCGAATTGAATGGAAATGTTCGTGTGGAAGATGTCCAGGTTGAACAATTATGAGATCATGAATTCACCACGTATTCCCGTTGCCTCTGTAACACTAACGAGAGAGTTGAAACAGGAAGAAGCTGCAACAACTGTGGGAACTACTGCAACCCCTGCTGCGGTGCAGCTGCCGCTCCGGCCACCGGTGCAGCAACGCCAGCCGCAACACCGGCAAAAAAATAAACATTGATCGATCTGAGTATAACCCTGTCGGCAACGCCAGGGTTTTTTTATAATAATTGCTGAACTTCAATGAAATTAGGGTTTAGGTAGAATAAAAGACTCATGAAATTTCTAATTGTTGGTTTAGGTAATCCGGGCAATGAGTATGCCCACACACGTCATAACATTGGTTTTGATGTGGTGAATGCATTTATAACAAAAGCATGAAGGCGTTTTTAGAACAGACCGGTTAGCTTACAAGTCGGAAGTGAAATGGAAAGGGAAAAATTTGTTTGCATCTGCCCAACGACCTATATGAATCTGAGTGGTAAAGCAGTAAAATACTGGATGGACAAAGAATCAATTCCCGTGGAAAATATTCTGGTTATCGTAGACGAAGTGGCGCTGCCATTGAGCAAACTTCGCCTACGTCCTGTCGGGTAGTGATGGGGGACATAATGGCTTAAAGAGTATACATGAATCTTTAGAAACAACTCAGTATTCCAGGCTGCGTTTTGGTATCGGGAATAATTATCCGAAAGGCATGCAATCAGAATACGTTTTGGGTAAATGGCAGTAAGGAAGAGGAACCTATCGTTAAATTGAAGATTGATAAAGCAGTGGAAGTCATTGAAGCCTTTGCAGCTAGCTGGCATAACCAGTAGCGATGAAACCAGGTAAACCATAAAGAGTTTTCTGTGGACTAGTCCTTTACCTTTGTTATTTGGGTTTTTATTATGATTAATGCAATGTATTACTTATTTTAGCACCCCAACTAACTCCTGCTTGGAATCCAATTTCATCTGAATAGCCACTGAATATATGGGATAGCAACCCTGTGAGGTATCCGATGTATTTTTTAAAAACCACCTAATTTATGAAGATTTTCTGCGTTGGCCGTAACTATGTTGCGCATGCTAGTGAACTGGATAATGAAATACCAGATGAACCGATTATTTTCATGAAGCCTAAAAGTGCATTGCTGCAGCCGCATACTCCTTTTATTATCCAGAGTTCACAAATGAACTGCATTATGAATGTGAGTTAGTCTTGCGTATCAGCAAAAATGGAAAATACATCCAGGAAAATTCGCATCAAAATACTATGACGCGGTAACGGTAGGCATTGATTTTACAGCCCGTGATATTCAAAACGAGTTAAAGGAAAAAGGGCTTGCCATGGGAAAAGGCAAAGGCCTGGGATAACTCTGCGGCTGTTGGCAAATGGATACCCTTTGCCAAACATTAAAAACAAAAAGGACATCAATTTCTGTCTTTATAAAAATAAAGAACTGGTTCAGCAGAGCAATGCAAACTATGATGATCCACAACTTTGATAAAATAGTTTCTTATATCTCTAACTTCTTTTCTGTCAATATCGGTGATCTTGTTTTTACCGGAACTCCAGCCGGAGTGGGCGAAGCTAGTTGTGGGTGATGAAATGGAAGGCTTTATTGAAGATGAAAGTTTGCTGCAATTGGATGTTAAGTAGGACGGGTTCTTCTTTTGCCTGTGTTTTTTAATTCTTCGATATTTCCCTCCGCGATTCATTTTTATCTCTTCACTGTTGTTAGTCTTTTATCTATCATCTATCATCTGTAAAACTATCATCTTATCATTTACCTTTTGCTCACAATCAAATTCAGATAGAAAATGGCTGCCCGCTCAGATCTTTTTGTAAGTCCGGATTATTATCAACTGGATGATTTGCTAACTGAAGAACAAAAACATATTCGCGAAGCGGTTCGTAATTACGTAAAAAAGAAATTTCTCCGATCATCGAGGACTTCGCTCAACGATCCGAATTTCCCCAGCAGATCGTTAAACAATTAGGTGACTTAGGTTGCTTTGGTCCAACAATTCCTGCACAGTATGGTGGAGGTGGACTCGATTATATCAGTTATGGTTTGATGATGCAGGAACTGGAACGGGGTGATAGCGGCGTTCGTTCCACCGCTTCAGTGCAGGGCTCACTGGTGATGTTTCCAATTTATGCTTATGGAAGCGAAGAGCAGCGAAAAATATCTTACCAAAACTGGCAAGCGGCGAATGGTTCGGATGTTTTGGATTGACAGAACCTGATCATGGCAGTGATCCTGCCGGAATGCTCAGCGAATTTTAAAGCATCGCCGGCGATCATGTGATACTGAATGGTTCAAAGATGTGGATCAGCAATGCGCCTTATTCCCAGGTGGCAGTAGTATGGGCAAAGGATGAGACAGGGCGAGGTCAGATGGACTTGATTGTAGAAAGAGGAATGGAAGGATTTACTACACCTCACTACGCATGGCAAGTGGAGTCTTCGCGCATCTGCAACGGGTGAATTGGTATTTGATAATGTAAAAGTTCCAAAAGAAAATATTCTTCCAAATGTAAAAGGATTGAAAGGGCCACTGGGTTGCTTGACGAAGGCCCGATATGGTATTGCCTGGGGACACCGTTGGTGCAGCCATGGATTGTTATGATACGGCTTTGCGCTATGTCAAAGAAAGAGATACAGTTTAGTAAACCGATCGGCGGTTTTCAGCTGCAACAAAAGAAGTTGGCAGAAATGATCACTGAGATCACCAAAGGCTCAGCTGATTGAACTGGAGGCTTGGGAACATTGATGAATGAAGGAAAAGCAACACCGCAACAGGTATCTAATGGCTAAAAGAAACGGGTGTGAAATCGCAACAAATATTTGCCGCGATGCCCGCCAGATGCTGGGTGGTATGGGGATCACGGGCGAGTATCAGCATTATGCGGCATATGATGAACCTGGAAAGTGTGATCACCTATGAAGGCACGCATGATATTCATTTGCTGATTACGGGTCTTGATATAACGGGACTTAATGCGTTTGCTCCCTAACCCCTGAAGGGAACTTAGGAGGACGAAACTTCTTGTTTCATAGTAGCTCTTTATCGCAGTTGCAATATAGCTACGAACAGCTGAACTTATTCAATTTTAGTTGCTCGTAACAATTCATTTTTCTATTCGACATATCTTCATGTAAATTTTGAGAATAGACTGAAAGAAACTGTATAAATCTAAGTCTCACCTTTAGGGGCAGGGTATGAAAATTTTCTTCATTGGGTTTTATGGGTTCAGGCAAAACACACTGGGGTCAAGCAGGTCAGTGACAAGCTTCATCTTCCTTTCTTTGACCTTGACGAGCAGATCATTTCTCATGAAGGGAAATCCATAACAGAAATTTTTTCTGCAAATGGTGAAGAATATTTCAGGATTGCTTGAGAAAGATATCTCTGCATATCATTACTGAAAGTCATGAAAATTTCGTGATGGCATGTGGTGGTGGTGCACCCTGCTATTATAACAATATTGAGTACATGAATCACTTCAGGCACTACTATCTGGATAAATACCTCCATAGAAACTCTCTTTCAGCGGTTGATAAAAGAAAAAGAAACCCGCCCTTTAATAAGGGACCTCTCTAATGAGCAGTTGAAGGGTTTCGTTATAAAAAAATTTTCCGAGCAGGAAAATTTATTATGAACAGGCCGATATAATTATTGACGAAGATCCTGTGCGATTGGAAAACCTTGTTGAAAAGATTTTTCATGCATAAAACATTCTCTGTCACTTGGAGCATTATTTGGGGGAATTGCCGTAGCATTGGGAGCCTTTGGGGCGCACGGTTTAAAAGGATCGTCTCGCCTGATGTTGTCTCCGTCTTTCAAACAGGCGTTCAATATCAAATGTATCATACCCTGGCATTACTGGTCATTGCCCTTGTTTATGATCGCTTACCTAACAAATGGATAAAATGGTCGGGATATCTTTTTTCATGCGGAATACTTTTCTTTTCAGGATCGCTTTACCTGATCACAGCTTTAAAGGCTGAAGAAAGATCCATCCCTGTATTGATAGGAGTCATCACGCCGATCGGTGGCTTGCTTTTTATTTTAGGATGGTTCAGTTTTTTGATCTGGGGTTATTTAAAAAGAATGACCTAAAGGGGCAGGGTTTAATATTGTCTCCGTTCCGTTGTTATTTTTAATTTCAAAATCTCCCCGATACTTTCCATCCTTCGTTTGATATTTTGCAAACCATTTCCAAACTGGCGAATTTTCTGAAGATCAATACCTTTTCCGTTATCATGAATTCTTATCTGTTAATACTTCGTCTGTAAGAATATCAATAGTAAGCCCGGTTGCTCCTGAATGTTTCAGCATGTTATTCAGAGTTTCCTTTACGCATAAAAAATATTACGTCGCTTATCACCGCTCAGTTCTTTTTCAGGAATATCATGAGGTATTGTCACTTTACAATTTACCGAAGTACCTTCAAGATATTCGGTTGAGTAAGCCCTTATATAAGAAATAAGATTTCCCAGCGAGTCGTTCTTACTGTTCATACTCCATATAATGGCGTTCATTTTATTCAGAACATCATCGGCAGATTGCGAGATCTTTTCTATTTCAGCGGGAATATTTTGTTTCATTTTACTTTTGCCAGCTCACTCATCAGTCGTATGTGCGTCATACCTGAGCCCAATTCATCATGCATATCAGCCGAAATACGATTCCTCTCTTCTTGCTGAGCCGTGACGACGGCCAATTGTTTTTCAAATTCTTTTCGTTCGTTTTCCATTTTTAACTGTTCCCGTTCCCTTGTTTGTTCGATGATCTGTCTCCTGTTTTTATAACTTAAACCCGCGAGGAAAAATAAGAGTTCAAGAAATAATCCCAGTTCATAATAGAAAAGCGATGAACTGAACACTGTGGGTAAATTGCTAAATGCACTGCCAAGAAGGATTATTAATTGAGAAAACACTGCAAAGAAGAAATAGAAAAGATTGCCCCAGAACAGGTACCTCAATAATTTATCTTTCCATTGCTTGATGCAATAAATAAGGAACACGATCATCATGCCAAGCAGCACTATTTTAGTTGTGTTTTCAACTCCATTCAATAAAATAAAATTGTTAGTAAAAAATACAAATAAGAAAAGAGCAGTATCGATATGAGAAGCCCGGCAATTCCTGCATTGTACAGCCTGTTCAGAAAAGGATATTTTAAGCGGGTAGATAAGAATTTTTGCATAAAGACCATATAGAAAGCGATGCCAGTACATTGCATGATGAAATCAAGATAGGCTTCCATGAAAAATACCTCATGATTGATTCGCAGATCATAGTAGGTTTTGGTAAATAACATTGCCCCGAGAAAAAGTGCATAGCCGGTGTAATAAAGAAATTCAGCGGACCCTCCCAGTAAATAATTGGCAATTGAAAAAGGATCATCATCAACAATAATCCACAGAAAATGTAAGTAACAATATTTACGTATAAATGTGATTAGATGAAATGTCGAAAATAAAAGTGTACAGATGCGTTTTATGAATAAGCCGGGGTCGTATGCTATTTGTATATGTTTTTACAAAACCCAGTTCGGCCAAAAACGCCGAAGAATCATGCGGCCCCAGGGTCAAAAGCCTGTAACCCATGCTGTCATCAAAAGGGGCTCGACATTTGGAATACTCGTTAGAATTATTTCCTGTGACCCTGTAGAGTTGAATGGAAGAATAAAAAGCTGGGAAAGAACCAAACAGAGTCTACCGCGTCTGAATGGTTTACTGCATAAAACCGAAGGATCAGTTTGTGATTGATATATTTTGCCGGAATATCCCGTAAAGACGATCCACCTTTGAACGTAAGACCAGCATATGAATTTTCGAGGGCAGAATTAAATGGTAAATAAGCACCTTCTGTTTTGTTGCGGATTGACTGGTATGTTGTGATGTTATCAAGATCAATGTAGGTCGAATCGGGAACGGCAGGTTGACAATACAAATAGGCTCGGCAAAAAGAAGATAACAATGAAGAGAGTTTTTTTTGAGAATAAAATATAAATATGTTTTTCTCTCATATTGCCTGTCGCCTCAAAAGTAATGTATAGCGTTTGGTTTTAATAATGTTCGACATACAACTTTGTGGGTATTTACTTGGTGAGTGTACGGTAGGAGAGTGAGTGGAGTGCTCATAGATTACACAGATTTTCACTGATGCGAGCGCTTTAATGATCTGGCTTATCTGTGAAATCAGTGAGACCTGGCTTAGGGAAGGTTTAACAAGTCCTTGCTTGTTTTCACCACGTGGGTCTTGTGCCTTGTCCCCTGTATTAATTATCTTTGTTTTCATGGCTAACAAGCAAAAGAAAACATCAAAAAAATACTCGGAAAAGCCAAAAAACAGCCACTGATCTGAGACCCGAAAAGGAAGAAAAGATTAATCTGAAAAAATTGGCCGAGGGATGAGCGTACCTGGAAAATAACAGGTGCGGTTTTTATTCTTATCGCCTTATTCCTGTTTATCTCGTTTATCTCTTATTTTTCACCTGGAGCGACGATGAGTCACAGATAAGGAACCAGGGTATTTGATTTTATTTGATAAAAGCGTTTCAAGTTAAAAATCTATTAGGTGTATCGGGCGCAGCTACGTCTTATTCTTTTATAAAGCAAGGTTTCGGCGCCGCATCGCTGCTTATCTGCACTTTCTTTTTGTAGTAGGGGTCAATCTTTTATTTAGCCAAAAGGTCTTTTCTGTTTGGCGCAACCTTCGATATGTAATAGTTGGAGTGCTTGTTATCTGTGTATCATTGGCTTTTGTTTTTAGTAACAGCGGATTTTCTTATGGCGGTGGCGTTGGTCAAATGATAAGCGACTGGTTGGTTAGATTCCTTGGAAATATAGGCACGGCGGCTTTATTGTTTGTTGCTTTTCTTGCATACATCATCTGGCAATTCAATCCTGTTTTCAAACTGCCCGAAAAATTAAAGCCTTCAATAGGCGGAAGCTAATCAGGAGGGCGGACAGCAATCAATCGTTCTGGGAAAGACAATTAATGATGTTTACGCCGAGGCAAATCAAAGGCAATTCGTTAAAGGGAGAAGCAAAGCTTTTTGTGGTTTCAAATACCGATGAATTGAATGCTGCAAACGATTTTAAGATAGTTAGAAAAAAATGAGGACGAGAAGCAAAAAAGCGTTTGAAGATCCCGTGGTAGCTAAAGAAATAGTTGCGGACCTCATGCATAAGCCACGATATCTCCTGATGATGAAACAACGATCGTAAGATCAAAACACAAAGATTGAAAAGCCGGCAAAAGAATTGGAATTGGAAATTAAAGCTTCTGACTGGAAAAGGAAGAAGTAGAGCGTCAGAACCTAAAGGAAAAAACGTATGAAAATCTTCCTCCTTATGAACCTACGCTTGATCTAAGAGATTATAAATATCCAGCGCCTTGATCTTTTAGAAACCCATGGCAGCGAAAAGATCACAATGGATCCAGCAGGAGTTGGAGAATAACAAAAATCAAATCATAGCTACATTAAAAATTATGATATTGAGATACAAAAGATCACTGCACAGGTTGGACCAACTGTGACCTTGTATGAAGTATGTGCCGGCACCCGGCATACGGTATTTCACGAATAAAAAACCTGGAAGATGATATCGCGTTGAGCCTTGCAGCACTTGGTATTCGCATCATTGCACCCATTCCCGGTAAAGGGAACTATTGGTATTGAAGTGCCGAATGTGAGAAAAAGCGTGGTGAGTATGAAAACGCTTCTGGGATCTGAAAAATTTCAGCACAATAATTATAGTCTTCCCATTGCGATTGGAAAGAAAATTGATAACGATAATTTCATTGTAGATCTTGCCAGTATGCCACACCTGCTGATGGCTGGTGCTACAGGACAGGGTAAATCTGTCGGTGTAAATGCTATTCTTGTTTCCCTGCTTTATAAAAAACATCCGTCACAACTAAAATTTGTTTTGATAGATCCCAAAAAGTTGAGTTAAGTCTCTACAATAAGATCGAAAAACATTTCCTTGCCAAATTACCCGGTGAAGAAGATGCGATCATTACTGATACAAAGAAAGTGATCAATACGCTGAATGCACTTTGTATTGAGATGGATAACCGCTATGACCTGTTGAAAGAAGCAGGGGCAAGAAACATTCGTGAATACAACGAAAAATTTGTGAAGCGAAGACTGAATCCGCAAAAAGGTCATCAGTATCTTCCATTTATTGTACTGGTAATAGATGAGTTTGCCGATATGATCATGACTGCGGGAAAAGAAATTGAAATGCCTATTGCGAGATTAGCGCAGCTTGCCCGTGCAGTGGGAATTCATCTTATCATTGCCACTCAGCGACCTTCCGTAAATATCATTACAGGCACCATTGAAAGCAAACTTTCCTTCACGTATTGCATTTAAAGTTTCGTCAAAAATTGACTCGAGGACCATTCTTGATTCCGGTGGTGCCGAACAATTAATTGGGAAAGGCGATATGTTAATTTCTCATCACGGCGAAATAACCCGTTTGCAATGTGCTTTTGTCGATACACCCGAGATTGAAGAGATCGTTGAATTTATTGGAGAACAAAGAGGATATCCGCAGGCATTTTTATTACCTGAATATGTAGACGAAAAAGAGTTGGAAGGAAGAGAATTTGACCTCGCCGACCGCGATCCTCTTTTTGAAGATGCTGCAAGGTTAATTGTACAAAATCAAGTTGGCTCTACTTCATTGCTGCAGCGTAGAATGAAGTTAGGATACAATCGTGCCGGCCGGTTGATGGATCAATTGGAGGCTTTTCGTATTGTAGGTCCAAGCCAGGGAAGTAAGGCCAGGGATGTATTAGTGAAGACTGAAGCCGAGCTTAATGAGATTCTTCAAGCTCTGTGATTAAACAGTTGTTAAGATATTCTTTTGAAATGCAACCATCACGGACTATTGCTAATCCTAAAAGGTAATTAACCTATATTTGACGCCGGATGGGTTCACCAGCGATTTTTAGGGCTTGCTTCGGACGGTGACCCAAGATATCCTGATAAAAATTTGATCCAAAGATGAAAAGAATCTGTTTTCTGTTATTGGCGATAGCAATGATTGGAACTTCTTTGTTTGCCCAAACCAGTAGTGATCCTGATGCTAAAAGATTCTTGATGCAGTAAGCGAAAAATTTAAATCATTCAAGGCTATCCAGGCAGGATTTACATATAAAGTAGAAAATGCCGACGGGAAAGCGATCTCTACAAAAAAGGGAACAGTTTACATGAAAGGCACCAAGTACAGGGTAAGTTTTGTTGGCCAGGAAATTTTTGTGATGGCAGTACTGTATGGACTTATGATAAATCTTCAAATGAAGTAACTATTTCAAAATTGGATGCTTCAAGCAATACACTTACTCCCCAAAAATTGTTTACTGATTTTTATGATAAAGACTTTTTGTATAAACTGAATGGCGAGACGAAGGCAAATGGTAAGACGTTGCAGGAAATTGAGATGACACCAAATGACAAGACAAAACCTTTTCACAAGGTTTATCTCACGATCGATAAAAAGGCAAAAACCATTTATAGTACAAAGGTGTTGGAGAAAGCCGGTAATCGCTATTCATATACCGTAAATAATTTCAATGGCAGCGCCAATATTCCCGATTCTAAATTTGTTTTTAATAAAAATGATTATCCCGGTGTTGAAGAAGTGGATTTGAGATAAGTCTAGAACCACGATTTAAAAGGATTTTAAAGGATTGTTACGAAATAACAGTCCTTTTTTATTTCACGACTCACGATTGATCGATTCACGACCCCACAACAGCCTTTCGAATTTTTACAAGTTGCTTCAGCAACTCTTCAAGAAGATCAAGTTTGAGCATGTTTGCTCCATCACTTTTGCAACAGCAGGATTTGGATGAGTTTCAATAAACAAACCGTCAGCGCCGGAAGCAATAGCAGCTTTGGCAATGGTAGCGATCATTTGGGGATTGCCACCCGTAACACCGCTCGTTTGATTGGGTTGCTGCAATGAGTGCGTGCAATCCATTACAACAGGTGTTCCATGAGCTTTCATAATTGGAATGTTGCGATAATCGACAACAAGATCCTGGTAACCGAACGTAGTGCCTCTTTCAGTAAGAATAATTTTTTGATTTCCTGTGCCGCGAATTTTATCCACCGCAAACTTCATTGCCTCACCGCTTAGAAATTGCCCTTTCTTCACATTTACGATCTTGTTTGTTTCCGCCGCGGCAATCAGCAGATCAGTTTGACGGCAAAGGAAGGCCGGAATTTGCAGCACATCGACATATTTTGCCGCAACAGCTGCTTCATCATGCCCATGTATATCAGATGTAGTCGGTAAGTGAAATTTCTGTCCTGCTTTTTTACAATTTCAAGAGCCGCTTCATCACCAATACCAGTGAACGAGGAACCACTTGTGCGATTGGCTTTGCGATAAGACGATTTAAATATATAAGCAATTCCAAGATTTTTGCAGATTCCTGAAACCTTTCCCGCCACTTCCATCGTCAATTCTTCACTTTCCACAACACAAGGGCCCGCGATCAAAAAATTTTCTTTATCGTAAGATTGATCAGCAAATAGATCACTCAAGAAATTTTCCATGGCGCAAACGTACTGTAAATTATTTTATTCTCTGCGCGGGTTTGTTATCGGGAATTTATTTTACCTTGATTTACCAAACTAAAAATTATGAGATTATTCTTTTTGCAGTTGTGCTATTGGCCATAGCAGGATGCAAACAACAACCTAAAAATTTTGACTACGGAAAAATTGAAAACGGGGTATATACAAATAATTATTTCGATTTTGAGATCCCGGTTCCACCCAATTGGAGCTGTTCAAAATAAAGACCAGGTACAACAGTTGCAAAAACCGGGGAGGAGCTGGTGTCCGGGAATAATAAAGAGTTGGGAGCAAAGATCAAAGCAGCAGATGTAAGAACGGCTATGTTACTAACAGTTTTTAAAAATAAAACAGATGCGGTCACCGATAAGTTTAATTCTTCATTTATTATCTTATCTGAGAATTTGGGAGGGCATGCCGATAAAGAAAGGCAGCGATTACCTGGCACACGCCAAAGAGATCATGCAGCAATCAAATATGTCCTACCAGTTTGCTCCGGACTATTCCACTGAGAAGATCGGGAATAAAGAATTTGACAGAATGGATGTTTCCTTAAATGGACAAACGGAAAATGTTCAACAATCATATTATTCGGTCATTGACAGGGATTTTGCTCTTAGTATAATTATCTCGTATGGTGATGATCAACAAAAGGCAGAATTGAAGAATATTATTAATAAAATTAAATTTAGATAAAGGTATATCTAGACAATGGCGAAAGAAAAATTCTTGTTATAGGCGCTTCAGGACAAATAGGGAGTGGAGCTAACGCAGGCACTTAGAAAGATATATGGAGCTGCAAATGTAATTGCTTCGGATCTCCGGGAGGAAAATGAATTGCTTCATGGAACAGGGCCTTATGTAAGTCTTGACGTGATGAATAAGGAAATGTTGCATGTACAGGTGATACGCCAGAATGTAACACAGATCTATTTACTGGCAGCGATTCTTTCCGCAACAGGTGAAAAAAACCCAAATCTTGCCTGGCATCTTAATATGCAGGGGTTGCTGAATGTTCTTGAGATTGCTAAAGAAGAAAAATTAACAAAGGTATATTGGCCAAGTTCTATCGCGGTGTTTGGCCCAACTTCACCTAAGCAGAATTGTCCTCAGCAAACGATCATTGAGCCTACTACGGTTTATGGGATCAGCAAATATGCTGGCGAGTTTTGGTGCAATTATTATCATTTAAAATATGGAGTGGATATCCGCAGCCTGCGTTATCCCGGTTTGATCAGTTATAAATCAGCGCCAGGTGGGGGACTACCGATTATGCTGTTGAGATCTTTCATGAAGCTGTTGAGGAGAAAAATATACGTGCTTTCTGAATGAAGATACTATACCTGCCGATGATGTACATGCCCGACGCTATTCGGGCAACCATTGAACTGATGGAAGCACCTGTTGAAAAAATTTCTGTTCGTACTTCGTACAATCTCTCGGGCATGAGCTTTTCACCAAAGGAGATTGCTGCAGAGATCAAAAAACATTTGCCGGAATTTAAGATCTCATACAAACCGGATTATCGGCTCGCTATTGCACAAAGCTGGCCACAAAGCATTGATGATTCTGTGGCAAGAAAAGACTGGGGGCTGGAAAGAAGAATATGATCTTGCAGCGATGACAAATGACATGTTTGAAAATTTATTCCAATAAACCCATCCAATTCCTCGTCTCTCAAAATTATTTCAGGGAAGTGTGTTTTCAAATGAACAACAAGAACGATCATAGGCTCAGAACATCCTTCATATTGAATATGCCTTTTTTGTCTTTGATAAATTCAGCAGCCAGATACAGCCCCCAGCGCAAAACCTTGCCTGCTATGCGCCGTATGAATGATCTCAATGTCATCAACAGCCGGAAGAATATTTTACTTTATGTATGCCGGGTGCAGGATCAATTCTTTCACTGATAATTTCAAGTTCTCCGGTATTTTCACTTATATGATTTACCCAACTTTTTTCTTTTTAAATTTTCTAAGATTTGTTCAGCTATCGTTATAGCTGTTCCACTTGGTGCATCTTTTTTTTGAGTATGATGAATTTCGGTTACTTGTACTTCATAATCTTTTGATGGGCCATTAACGCCGCCAGTTTTTTATTTATCTCAAAAAATATTTACCCCTACGCTGAAATTACTGGCATAGATGAAACTTCCTTCCTTTCAATACAAAGTTTTTTTATCTCATCCAGTTTTTCCAGCCATCCTGTGGAACCGCAGACAAGTGGCACATCAAATTCCAACGTTTTTTTACATTATCATAAGCACTATGCGGACCTGTAAATTCAATTGCCACGTTTGCTGTGCTAATGTTCTTTTTATTTAAATCTGCAAGATTGTATTCGTCAATTTTCAAAACGATCTCGTGACCACGATTGAGCAGCAATTTCTTCGATCGCTTTTCCCATTTTACCGTAACCGATGAGTGCAATTTTCATAATGTGCAAATGTAGCTAATGTGTCAATGAGTGATGCTGCAGCGATGGCAGTAAACTCAGTTTTAGATCACAAAATTGTTTTGCTAATGCTTGAAATTAAAAACGAAACTAACGCCACCAGCTTTTGCAAGCGGGTTATAGTTAGGTTTGATCCTGAGACTAAGATCAGGGCTTATATCAAATGCCTTTAGATGCGCGTCCACTGCGGCATCCACTACATTTAATCCCCAGAAAATAATAAAAAAAACAGCAGCATAGTCTATATACTGCCTATACTGGTTGCGGCCAGCCTTTAGTGCTTCCGGGTCAATAGGCATATACTTATCTTTTATTTGTTTATAATTAGTCGAATCATAAGGTGGCACAGAAGCTTCGTATTTGGCTGCATAAGAGAACTTCAGATCTTCATAGGTATGCAGGTTGTTGAAAAATATATCCTGTAACTCCAAGAGCTCCCCACACGATGGGAACCTTCCAGTATTTTCTATTATAGATTTGCCCCCAACCTGGAATTATAGCTGATCGAATGGCTGCTTTCCTTGGACTATGCTGAGCCTTGATAAGTGAATCAACCTTGGCAGCGGGAAGAGAATCTTCATATGTAGAACTCCGGACTTTCTGCCCTGAAGAAACCAATACGATAAATAAAGAAATAAAGATCAGTGGAAGCCTTAAAAAAGTGCAGTTTTCCGTTGCCTAAGACCCTACTAGATCAACGGGGAATGTCAATTTTCCTGAGAATGCTGTTAAGTTCATCCAATGAGTAGTATTCAATAGTGATCTGCCCGCTTCCATTGCGGCTAGATTTAAGTTTTACACGAGTACCGAAATGCGACGCTAAATTATCTTCTATTTTCTGGAAACCCTGAGGCATAGAGCTTTTGCCGTTTTTTAACACCGGCGCCTTGCTTGTACAGGTTGCGCACCAGCGATTCGGTTTGACGAACCGAAAGGCCTTTATTTTTGATTTCATTAAAAATGTAAAGCTGCCTGTCAACTGTATCTACATTGACCAATGCTCGTGCATGCCCCATACTCAGTTCACCATTTCGGACTGCGACCTGGATATCGGGTGGTAACTTTAAAAGACGAATATAGTTGGTAACAGTGCTGCGATCTTTTCCCATATTTTCAGCTACCTGCTCCTGCGTAAGTTCAAGTTCATCCATCATTCGTTTATAGCTCAGCGATATTTCCATTGCATTCAGGTCTTCACGCTGTAAATTTTCAAGCAACGCCAGTTCCAGTAATTGCTGATCATTCGCCTGCCGTACATAAGCGGGAATGTCTTTCAGGCCGGCCATTCTTGCGGCCCGCAAACGGCGCTCCCCGGAAATAAGCCGATATTTTCCGGTTGGTAATTTTGAAACTGTTATCGGTTGAATGATGTCGTGTCTCTTAACTGACGAAGCTAATTCATGAAGACTCTGCTCGTCAAAATCGTGACGGGGTTGTTTTGGATTGGCTTCAATGTCATCGACAGGGATACGGTTTACACTGGTTACAGATTCAACCACCGTGTTTTTCAAATGCCCGGTGCTGGTCTTTAGATCCGCATCAATGCTTTGCAGCAAGGATCTGATTCCTTTTCCCAAGGCATCTTTATTTTGTTTAGGAGTGTTCATTTACGAAGTTGAAAGTACAATTGAAACTGGAAACTGCAATTTCGAAATTTCCCAATTCAAAATTTCACAATTCTAATATTCTTTCTTCCTGCGTGATCTTTGTCAGGTTGTTCTTTTGAAGAATTTCTTTGGCAAGATTCAGATAATTTACAGATCCTTTGCTGTTGCCATCATATAAAATAACAGGTTTTCCAACGCTTGGGGCCTCACTTAATTTTGAATTACGGTGTACAATTGTAGTGAAAACTATCTCTTCAAAATGTCGGCGCACTTCACTTACTACCTGGTTGCACAGTCGCAGGCGGCCATCATACATCGTCATTAAAATTCCCTCAATTTCCAACGATGTATTCAGCCTGCCTTGAACGATCTTAATTGTGTTCAGCAATTTTCCTAATCCTTCCAAAGCAAAAAACTCGCATTGTACAGGTACAATTACTGAATCTGCTGCTGTCAAAGCATTTACCGTTATCAGGCCAAGCGATGGCGAGCAATCGATAATGATAAAATCATAATCATTTCGTCACCGGTTCAAGAATATTTTTAACACCATCTCCCGGCTAGGATAATTGATCATTTCAATTTCAGCCCCCACCAGGTCAATATGTGAAGGAATAAGATCAAGATTTGGTATCTCTGTTTTTAATATCACGTCTCTTGCGGAGGCTTCATTCACCATGCAATCATAGAGACTGTGCGTGACATTGTGCAGATCAAAACCTACGCCGGTAGTACTGTTGGCTTGCGGATCGCCGTCGACCAGCAAGGTTTTAAATTCCAATACAGCGAAACTCGCGGCAAGGTTTATGGCTGTTGTAGTTTTCCCTACTCCGCCTTTCTGGTTGGCAACTCCTATTATTCTTCCCATAGTGTACCTTAGCTATTTTCGAATTTTAAATGGGCAATTGCAGGCCCTATTCCACCTGCAATTTTATTGTTTCACCAATTTTCAACAACTGCAATTTCCTTTCATCATCATTGAAGGCCTTCTTTGCTTTTTCATGGTCAATTTTTATAAAGCCAAACGTGTCATAATGCACGCCTATGATATTTTTGCAGTCGATCATCCGGGCTGCACGAACAGCATCTTCATAGCCCATTGTAAAATTGTCGCCTATGGGCAATACGGCAAAATTTAGTTTTGCCCATTGTGGAATAAGCTGCATATCCAGCGTAAGCGCTGTATCGCCACTATAATAAAAGTTCCCTTCGCTGGTATAAACAATGAAGCCCATGGGACTTCCACCATAACTACCATCGGGCAAACCGCTGCTATGCTGTGCCGCAGTACATTTAACCTGGAAATCGCCAAAATTCCAACTCCCGCCCGTATTCATTGGATGCGTATTATTGATTCCCTTTTAAAGAGCCACTCATGAATTTCCCAACTGCAAATAACCTTTGCATTAGTGGCCTGGGCAATGGTAATACAATCAGAGATATGGTCTACGTGCCCATGCGATTGTAAAATATAATCTGCTTCAATATCGGCAATGTTAACATCTTTCGCCAATTCATTTCCCGTAATAAAAGGATCGAATAGAAGTTTTTTGTTTTTTATTTCAACTAAAAAACACGCATGACCGTAATAAGTAAATTTCATAGCGGCAAAAGTAATTGTTATATGGGTTCTTCGTTTTGAATTTGCTGATCGGATCTTAAAAGTTTGTATCTAAAACTTCAAACAATTTTAAAAGATAATGTTTTTCAGTTCGTCTTATTCTTCATAATCTTGCCTTCTAATGCGCAATTCTATTTTTTGGTGGATATTTCTCGGGTTTATGCTATCGCTGGATTTTTATGTGTTCCAGGCTTTAAGGGTTTTTGACAAATTCCGCAGGTTCCAGGGCAAAATTGATCATTCACGTCATTTATTGGACCATCTCCGCTTTGGCCATTACGATGTTGATCATTTTACCCTATTTACATTTACGCAGCAAAATCGTGTAGCGAGAAATACTTTTTCGCGATCATTGTAGGTTTATTTTTTCAAAGGTCATTGCCTCTATTTTTTTCCTCGTTGACGACCTGCGAAGGGTAATACAATGGGCTGCAGGTAAATTATTTTTTCAAATACGGAAGGAGAAACTATGGAACAGGGAGTAAAAATTTCCCGTTCTGTTTTTTAAGTTGGGCAGGTATGATCGTGGGTGGCGGACTTTTCAGCAGTCTTGTTTATGGACTCAGCAACAAGTATCGTTACAGGATGCATCGTGTGCAGCTGGCGTTCGATAATTTGCCCGCTGGTTTTAAAGGCTTAAAATTATCCAGGTGTCCGACATCCATTCCGGGAGTTTTACAGACAAGGCGGCCGTAATGAGGGGTGTTGATAAGATACTAAAAGAAAAGGCAGACCTTATTTTGTTTACTGGTGACCTTGTAAATGACGTAGCTCATGAAATGGACGGCTACATGGATGTTTTTGATAAATTAAAGGCTCCCATGGGCGTTTATTCAATTTTTGGGAATCATGATTACGGCGATTATCACTCGTGGCCCGATAGAAATGACGAGCATAGAAGGAAAGAAGAATTAGCCGGCAAACACCTGTTAACTCCTATGCAGCAGGCCAATCTTGACAAGTTAAAAGATGTACATGCTAAGCTTGGGTGGAGACTGCTTTTAGATGAGTATGTTGAATTAGAGAAAATGGGGATAAAATGGCCTTACTCGGTGTTCAGAACTGGAGCTCTAAGGCAAGATTTCCAAAGTATGGCGATCTCAAAAAGGCTTATGAAGGAAGCCAGGATTATCCCTTTAAAATATTGATGAGTCACGACCCCTCGCATTGGGATGCGCAGGTGAAACCGACGTACCCGGACATTGACTTAATGCTGGCGGGGCATACTCACGGAATGCAGTTCGGCGTAGAGATCCCCGGTTTTAGGTGGAGCCCGGTACAATATGTTTATAAAGAATGGGCCGGACTTTATGAGGATGGAAAACAGAAATTGTACGTAAATCGGGGGTATGGATTTATCGGTTATCCCGGAAGGGTGGGTATCCTGCCCGAAATAACGGTCATTGAATTAACTTGATAGCTAAATCCTGCCCAATAAAATTGACTTTCAATTCGTTTTTAGGACAGGCGAGATTAATTGGAATTAAACTTGCCGTTAAATTAAGGGTCAAAAATCCGCCATTGGATGTCTTGAAGCCATAATTCAGCTGCGGATGTATAAAAATGGTTTTTAATACTGGTCGTACACCTGTCAGGGATCGTTGTATTCTCACAAGTTATTCCTGCCGATACATCATTGAGCAAAGCTGACAAATCAATAATAGACACTTCCCTCGATTACAATGATATAATGTTTGATGATCTCGAAAATTTCTTGATTCCATTTTGTCACCCTGCAGCTACATACTTTTCGGCTTTCTCTATTCAAAAAGGATATTTTAATTATAAAAGCAAAACCGAAGTTTTCCTGGAACCAACCCGGAAAGTAGCGATCACACCTTTTTTTGGATACTACGATAAAAGCGGTTTGGGAATTACTGGGATTGCATCTTTCGTGAGTGATCAAAAAAATTCAGGTTTTATCAATTAGCGGTAAGCCCTTCATACGATTATCCTCGAAAATAAGAATTTAGCAACGTGGTATTTCGTACACACGCTATTTTTACCCAGGATTCACTACCATTCTATACCTCGCCTTTGCAGAATGAACTATATACCTATTTTACGTATCGCAGAGTGGTGGTTTAAACCGATGGTAGGAGTGAGCTATGGCTGGGGAAGCCGCTCGGATTACCAGGACCGTGAGGAATACATCACTTCGTTGCAATTGCGTCGGAGTGGATTTACAAGGATCAATACGAAAGAATCTGTCAGTGACTTCTCTTTGATCACTTCTGTTCGCCACGATTTTTACTGGCTTGATGTATTTACGTACAATGATCATATCCGGGTTACCCCGCAATTGACCTTTACGAGCGGTTCACAAAAATTTGGATTCAATCAATCATCAAATACTTATGCGACACTGCTGAGGTCGGGAGCCAACGTTTTATTCAATACCGAAAATGTTTACCTGGATAACAAACTTTATTTTCAACCACTGGCACTTACTTTTTATTTGAAGACCGAGTACTCAATCGGAAAATTTTATGTGCAAGCCTCAGCTGATACTTGATTATTATTTTCCTGCAGCTGAGAAACAATTTACAGGGCTTGTTTCAGTCAGCGGTGGCTTTATTTTCTAAGCTTTTCATGGATTTATAAAAACCTTCACATGATAGCTGCAATAAGTTTTTTGATATTGATGTTTATTACTTTAGAAATGCAAAAATCAGTTAATGGATTTTAACGACGGTGGTTTTCCTTTGGCATCATACTTGGTCAAAAATTTTGCGAATCAAAATAATAAATATGAAAACAAAGCTTGTTAACCTGTCCGTTGCCCTTCTCATCTCACAATTAATGATGGCGCAATTTCACATCGGCGTAAAGCCGGAGCGAATATTAGCAAGGTCGATGGTAAGTCCTTCAAAGAACAGTTCGAATATGGCTATAACGTTGGTGGTTTTGCCGAAATTAAGTTGAGTGACAAATTCTCTTTTCAACCTGAAGTTTTATTTAATCAATATACTTCAACGCTTGACAGCAGTTACAAATCAATTTATGAAAACGTGATTACCTCCGATCAGACGCAAGGTTAAGTTGAATTATCTCACTATTCCCCTTTTGCTGGATTACAAATTCCTTGGCCCTATTCATTTGCAAGCTGGCCCCCAGTTTGGTATTTTGATGAACCAGGATAAAAATTTTCTCGCAAAACGGAGAGGCCTGCATTTAAAAGCGGAGATTTTTCAATGGCTTTAGGAGCACAGGTTAAAATTGCCCAGTTTAGATTTACAGGGCGGTACCTTATTGGGCTTAATAATATCAACGATATAGACAACCAGGATAAATGGAGAAATCAGGTGATCCAATTATCCGTTGGAATAGCTTTATAAGAATTCAGATACCTGTTAAAAAGTCCCGCCATCGGCGGGATTTTTTGAAATGTTGTATCCAATCAAGTTTAATCGTCCATCCCGGCAGTTCCAGCCGATTCAAATAAGGCCTGAAGGACTATTTTTGCAACGGGCATAATACTTGACACTTGTATCCCCGTATCATTTTAAGGCTTCCCGGTAATTGGGATGTCATATTGTCTAAATAGAATTAAATGAGTTTTGAAATTTTTTTCCAGAAAAATAAGGACGAGATGGATTTCATTCCTATCATTCCATTGAACGAGTCTGATAGTGAAAGCATGGATGGGATTGAGATCCCTGATGAAATTTCCCTGCTACCTCTTCGAAATACAGTACTTTTTCCCGGCGTGGTTTTGCCGATAACAGTAGGCCGTGATAAAAGCATCAAGGCCGTGAATGATGCGTACAAGACTGACAAACTGATTGGCGTAATAGCACAAAAAGATAGTAGCATTGAAGACCCTGAAACCAAAGATTTAGAAAGTGTTGGTACGATCGCTAAGATCATCAAATTGATAAAAATGCCCGATGGAGGAACAACTGTTATCATCCAGGGTAAAAGCAGGTTCTGTATTGAGGCAATAGCAAGCGAGGATCCTTATTTCAGGGCAAGAATTAAATCGCTACTCGATGAAGAGCCACCAAAAGATGCCGATTTTGAGGCTTATGTAGCCAATATAAAAGAGATGGCCGCTGAAATAATTCAGCTTTCGCCAAACATTCCTCGGAAGCTTCTATCATTCTTCGCAATATTGAAAGCCCGTCCTTCCTTATTCATTTTGTTTCCGGTAATTTAAACACCGACATAAAGGACAAGCAAAGATTACTGGAGTTGAATAATATCCGGGAGAGGGCCAACCTGTTGATGGAATTATTGCAAAAGAATTACAGTTTGCCGAATTAAAAATAAGGTAACCAACAAAACAAAAACAGAAATTGATAAACAGCAGAGAGATTATTTTCTTCAGCAGCAATTAAAAAGCATCAAGGAAGAACTTGGAGGCGACACAAACGACAGGGAAATAAAGGACATGCAGAAAAAGGGCGAAGCAAAAAATGGCCTGAGGCTGCTAAAGAGATGTTTAAGAAAGGCATTGAGAAATTGGAAAGGATGCATCCCACCACTCCGGATTACTCTGTTGTTTACAATCATCTCGACTTGATGCTTGACCTTCCCTGGGAGGCTTATACGGAAGATCATTACGACCTGAAAAAGGCAAAAAATATTAGATGAGGATCATTACGGAATGGATAAGATAAAAGAGCGAATTCTCGAATACCTGGCAGTGTTGAAATTGAAAGGCGATATGAAAAGCCCAATACTTTGTTTCGTTGGTCCCCCGGGTATTGGCAAAACATCATTGGGTCGAAGTATTGCCAGCGCGATCGGAAGAAAATATGTCCGGTTAAGCTTAGGTGGTTTGCATGATGAAAGTGAGGTACGGGGCCATCGTAAGACGTATATCGGTGCAATGCCCGGAAGAATTCTCCAGTCAATTCGCAAAATAAAATCATCCAACCCGGTCATGATATTGGATGAGATCGATAAAGTGGGCAACGATTTTAGGGGCGATCCTTCTTCTGCCTTGCTTGAAGTGCTTGATCCCGAGCAGAACAATAGTTTTTATGATAATTACCTTGAATTGGAATATGACCTAAGCAAAGTATTGTTTATAGCTACAGCTAATAATATCCAGAATATTCAGCCCAGCCCTTCGGGACCGCCTTGAAATAATCGAGCTTGGCTGGCTATGCGGTAGAGGAGAAAATTGAAATTGCCAGGCGTCATCTCATACCTAAACAAAAGGAATTGCATGGGTTAAAGAGTATGGAATTTAGGATCAGTGAAGACGTCACTAAAAAATGATCCAGGATTATACAAGGGAGAGTGGTGTTAGGAGTTGGATCGTCATCTTGCAGCGATCATGCGTTATGAGGCAAAAGAGTTTGCCATGAATGGAAGGGTTTTGAATTTGGTATCGGCAAAGGACATTGAAAAAATATTGGGCAAACCGCGTTTTAGCAGCGACGTATATAAGAATGCCAATATGCCGGGTGTGGCCGTGGGGCTTGCATATACTTATGTGGGGGCGACATTTTGTTTATTGAAACAAGTTTAAGCGATGGTAAGGGTGAGTTACGCCTGACCGGAAACCTGGGAAACGTAATGAAGGAAAGTGCCAGCACTGCACTGACCTACCTTCAATCTAACGCAAAGAAATACGGCATTGATCCAAAGATTTTTGAAAAGAAAAACATTCACATTCATGTACCTGAAGGTCGCTGTACCTAAAGATGGCCCAAGCGCCGGAGTTACTATGTTGGCTGCAATTGCTTCTGCATTTACCGGAAAAAATAAAACCTTACCTCGGTATGACAGGCGAAATAACTTTACGTGGACAAGTGCTGCCCGTTGGCGGAATTAAAGAAAAAGTGCTGGCCGCCAAACGTGCCGGTTTAAAAGAGATCATTCTTTGCTGGCAGAATGAAAAGATATAGATGAGATCAATGCTGACTTTATCAAGGGTATTGATTTCCACTTGTAAAGAATATGAAAGAAGTCCTGGAACTTTCTTTGAGGTGATTAAAAAGATTTCCGCCCCGGAGGCAACCAAATAAGCGTGTTTTACTGATGTAATTATAGTAAGAATTTTCATGTTGGTTGTTTTAAGGGTTAAAAGGAACTCCTCTATGTTCATGGAGAGTTTGATTTTTGGAGACCTCAATTCCTGAAGTCGATCAGATAAATTTCCTCTCCTTTCCAAAACTTTTCTCAAATTCGTGACCTGTGCGGTCATGGATCATTATACCGGCTCTGCTTGTTTCTTCCATTGCAATAGGCCAAACCCTTAGCGGCAGTTCCGCCTATAATTTTCTCAAATTGCCAAATACACCACAGTTAACAGGTTTAGGTGGCATTAACGTATCGCAGACGTCAATGATGTGGGGATGGCTTTTTATAACCCATCACTGCTCGTTTCATCTATGCATACCCAAATGAATGCGGTGTTCAATAGTTTTTATGCAGGAATTAAAACGTATCATTTGTCACTTGGTTACCGTAGTGAGAAGTTAAATACAAATTTTTATGGGGACTTCATTATTTTAATTATGGTGATATCCAGGCAACAGACGCAGCAGGAAATCTATTGGGATCCTTTCATCCCACTGATTGGGTGATGCAGGTCTCGGCGTCGCGCCGTTATTTAGAAAGATGGAACTATGGATTTACTTTGAAATTTATAAACTCGAATTATGGGTTATACCGCTCAATGCAATAGCTGCAGACGCGAGTAGTGCTGATATAATGATACCGCTCATCTATTTTCAGCATCGGTACTTGCAAGGAACATGGGTTTTCAATTAAAGAAATATGATGGCGCAACGGCTGATGACCTGCCCTTTGACCTGGAACCGGGAATTACCAAACGATTATTGCACGCACCTTTTGGTTTTTCAATTACAGCTCATCATCTTCACCAGTTTGATATCCGGTATAATGATACATTGTTTAACAACGACAATGATTTCAATTCAGGGTGATAATGACAAAAATTTGTTTTCGATAAAATTTTCCAACATTTTGTGATCGCATCACGAAATTTATATCGGGGATCACCTGGAAGTTTCTCTCGGTTATAATCTACCTTCGCCGCCAGGAATTAAATATTAATAGTAGTGGTGAATGGTCTCAACAGGTTTTCAATCGAGGTAGGGAGCCTTGTTCAATAAAATACAGATACGTTATGCAAGAGGGCTTACTATCAGAATAACACCGCTTATGATCAGTTTGGATTAAACGTTCAACTCAATAAATATTTTGGGTTGGGAAAGTTTGGTCAGCGGGTTAACTGGTAAGCCAAATCAGATCATCCACCTGTAGATTTCAAAGGCTTCGGCGTAAGAGCTATTGGCCTGAACACCGCGTACTTTAGCTAAAGAACGCATATGAAATCGGATTCATATAATTCTTGCCGGACTGGGATTCATAGGCTTCTTAAAGATTCTATTTTTTTTGTAAGGTCAGTCTCAGAAATTCGAACGAAGAAATTTGTGCGAATACTGTAATTATTCCATGGTAATTCATAGCCGGCGAAAGGTCGTATTCTTGAATGCTCTCATTCCTTCCTGGTGAATTACCTGGTGGTCCTGGTGAATATCGGAGGCAGCCGGCAATAAAACCATTTCCGGGTGTATATCTTTATTCAATTTTAATAATTCTTCCAGGATCTGCTGGCGGAATTGTGGAAGTTCTCTTACTTCATAATTAAATAATATCAGTCTTGATGGAGGAATGCCAAGAATGGATGTAGCTTTTCGGCATTCCAGCTCCAGCGTATTGGATGGAAAGGTCTTTGGCAGTGCTTTTGAGCAAAGGCAGAAAGCTACATAAAGAACTTCCCTTCCTTCTTCCGAAAGTTTTGCAAATTGTTCCGCCGCCGCCAAGTTCTCCATCGTCAGTGTGAGGAGCCAGTATCATTATTCGTGTGGGGATTAAACATACAACTGTTTCAAAAGTTAAAGCTACTACTCCTTCAGAAAGATAGTTGAATCTTCAATAAAGGAAGTCGCTGTTTAAGTTGTTTATTCAGGATAAAGCGCAAAAAGATTTACGTTGGAGATGGTATCCGGAAACCCAGAATAATCTTTATCCGGCAAGTAGATGTTGATCATGTTGTCAAAATTATAAGAAGCGTCGATAGCCGAGGCATCATATTTGGTAAAACCATGATCGCTCATCAATATAACAATTGGCCCTGTTTTATCTTTTTAAGAATACTGTCAGTCAGCGCCAGGCATTGTTGTATTGCAGCATTGAAGATATTCCAGGTACAGATCTTTCCTTCTCTCCTGTTGGGATTCTTCGAACGATAATTGATTGCCATTCCTGTCAAATAGATAAGGATAATGCGGCATGATAAAGTGTGTATAAATAAAACGTGGCCTCCCCGAACTTTCTTCCGCCGCCGTTAATGTACCGCGGTATTCTTTTTCAAGGACATTTATTAATCCTTTCTGCCAGTTTATTTTGTGCCCAGTTGAATTTAAACGTCGTAAGCAAAATGGTACCAGAGATCTTTTTATTCTGCCGGTTAAGGTTTGTGAACTGATCAGCTTTTCATGCGTGGAATAGAATTCATTGTTATTTACACCTGGCTTACCTGCGAAATCAAACAGTGATAAATTGACAAAATCATACCCGAGCTCATTAAGAATGTTTACCAGGCATTTTTATTGATCGTTTCATAACTTATACTCCTGTTGCCTATATCATTGGCCTTGTTTGTGATCCCTTTTAAAATAATTCATGTCAAAAATTGAAGCCATGGAGTAGGAGTATAGTTGTAATTACTCATGGCTATTTTTTTCACAACATGGAAGTTTCTTTTTGCAGCACTGCTTCAAAAGCCGAGTTGTCAAAAGGAAAATATCATGAAGTTCTTCGCGACCCGCGTACTCTCATCTGTAATGACCAGGTAAATATTTGGTTTTTTGCAATCTCTGCACTCTGCAATTCCAGTAATTGTTTTATTTGTCCCTGATCTGCTGATAAATTTGGATACTACAACCACAACATCAACCGCTATTAATAGAACCAGGGTTATACTCTCAAATGTATTGCGTTATCTTATTAAAATGCCGGCTTGTTTTCAATAGAAAGAAAAAGGTTACTGCAGATAAGCTGCAAGAATGAACGGCAACAAAAACGAATATTTCGGGATAAACGAGGTGTAGAAACCAGTTTTTGAAGAGATCATGAACTGCGCCAAAAAAGAATTGGACGCACATCAGGAAGAAGACAAAGAGTAACGGCCTTTTGCCATGATTTGAAAATGAAATAAAAAACAAAGACTAAGAAGCGAGTGCTGCTGCCAGGTATTCAAAACTAATTTGAGTGCATCAGAGCACGGGGACCAGGGGATAATTCTGCACATATCCATGCCATACAAAAAATATAGGTAGCAGGATAACAAAAACAGGCTTTGATCGTGAAAGGTTTTTGATTTATGCATGTCTCTTCATCATGTATAGAATTCTGCCGGAATCGCCGATCTCCTGATTTTTTATGAATAGAAAATATTTTTCAAACGAGCGTGCAAAATTCTCTTCGTTGTAATTGCTGTAAATATCCTTTTGTTGTAATATTAAACTTCACCTTTTTATCTGTTTTGGGAATAAACTCGATAATAAATGATCAGCCAGGTTTTCAAAGCTAGCTTAATGCCTTTCAAACGGGAATGTTTCTTCCCTATTGCAAGATGATGAACCAATGCCAACGCCAACCCAAGGTCGCGCAATTGGTTCGCTCAATGAAGGAAATTCTTTCCGTGTTATTAAGCCTTGCTGCAGAAGATGGATTTGCGAGGTCGATCAATAGAGGCAAAATATTTTTCTCTTTTCTTGTTTTATTTTTCGATAGAGTTTGCCAATTGGAGAATGATCGGAATCTACAGCAACGGTTTTTATATTCTTTGCTGCCAATAAAAAAGAAAATGCCCCTTCATTGGCACCCAGGTCAACAGCAGTATGTGGACCAGGCAGTTCAGACAGCCATTCTATGATGATCTTTTTTTCTGTAATACATAATCATCACGCTGGTTAGCTTCCTCGTAATAGTGGTCCCAACTGGTAGCATTTCCTTCCCATTCCAATGATTGTATCAATGATTGAAGACTATCAAGAAGGCGGTGTAATTTTTTCCCGGAAAAATCGGGCGGTTATTTTGAGGGTGTATTTCTTTACCTGTGCTTTTGAGGCAAGCCTTTCATGCATGTGTATATGCAAATAAGTATAAAATGAAAACTTGCTTCTGCCATGGTAGCAGCGATCTTGTTATAGATGAGGGGATACCTTCAGGATACGCCGATAGCAATGATTGCAGCGGCTGATGTAAGTAATGCATTAATAGTAAAGGTGAAAGAAAACCCTCGCAAAACTGCCTGTAAGCGATCCACGGTTGTGACGCATCGTATCTTTCAAAGGAAAGTGTATCTATAAAAAAACGGGTTTGCCATCCAGCCATTGATATATTGTAAGGGAGTCGCGTCTTTTAATATCACCCCAAACTGAATACATTCCTTTGCCATCTGCAGGGTGAGAAGGGCTGCATCCTTCAACATATCAAAGCACCATTCGGTAGGGATAACTAATGAATGGAACTCTTTGAGGCTTGAGTGTCTTGTACCAATCCAGGTGAACCTGTAAAATTCTTGACTATCTCCTCATGGAGAGACCAACCATTGTTTTTCTATGAAATGATCATAACATCCGCTACTGATAAAATGATCAAAATCGTCTTTGAAGATATTGTTTACCTGCCTGTAAAGAGTGCCATCTTTTTCAAACACAAAACCGGAGGGATCACGAAAAGAAGAATCAAGTGGTTGTGTGGTTTGTTGTGTCACTGTATCAATCAGGAATTATTTTTTGTGATCGTGTAAATAAAGATCTTACATACCACCACGCGTTCTTAAAGAACCGCCCGATATTTTGAAGAAAGGCAACTCCCAACGCGCCAGCCACGATGACCTGCACCAGGTAACTTCCACTGCCGGGATCGATGTAGAGAAGATGAAGGTGTCATAGTGGATTAGGTTAATTGACGTTGAGCATTGCATGAGTTATGAATATATGCGAATGCATCAAACTGTAACTCCGCTACATTATCAACGCTGTATACATTTGCATTCACACATGTAACTCAAATTCGTCTTTGGAGTTAAAGTTAGCAAAGTTTCATACATCAGCTGAATGGTGCTTTCAATATCATCCCTGTGGATCATTTCAACCGGAGTGTGCATGTATCGCAGCGGAATGGAGATCAAAACTGAAGGACAACCATCATTTGAATAAGCAAAGGAATCGGTGTCGGTACCGGTACTACGGCTCAATGCTCTCCATTGGACAGGGATCTTCTTGTCGGCCGCAACTTTCTACCACTGCGAGCAGTTTATTGTGAACGGCCGGTGCATATGCCGGGAAGGTCCCTTACCGCAACTTACATCGCCTTCGATATGTCTTATTGATCATTGGTGTTGTAGTGTCATGCGTTACATCGGTAACGATAGCAATATTAGGGTCTTATCCTTCTTGATATCATTTCAGCGCCACGCAAACCAATTTCTTCCTGTACTGCATTCACCACGTATAGACCATAAGGCAATTTTTTATTATTCTTTTTTAATAGCCTTGCTACTTCGGCGATCATAAAGCCACCCATCCGGTTGTCAAGGGCGCGGCCAATAAAATTATTATTTGCCAGTTCATCAAAACCTTCCCTGGTAGGTGACCACGGCGCCAATATGGATGCCCAATTGCTCCACTTCTTTCTTATTTCTTGCTCCGCAATCCAGCCAAAGATTTTCCACTTTTGGTTGCGGATCTTTTTGTCGTCACCGTGCCTTGTAGTGAATAGCGGGCCATCCAAAGACAGCTTTCACCGGCCCTTTTTTCCCGTGTATCAATACCCGCTGTGCCGGGGAAATGGACGGATCGACACCGCCATTGCGTTTTAAATAGATCAGGCCCTGGTCAGTTACATAATTCACAAACCAACTTATTTCATCAGCATGCGCTTCTATCACTACTTTAAAATCATGTTTCTGCATTTATAATACCAACTGCTGTTCCGATAAGGATCTACATAATGCTCGTCAACGTAAGGTTTCAAATATTCAAGCCAAAGCTTTTGTCCCCATGTTTCAAAGCCTACGGGCGATGCATTATTGATGTATTTCCTGAAAAGTTCATCGATTCATCTGTAAGGATTGTCGTTTTTTTCTTTGAAGTTGCCTTTGCCATGTTTTTTAATTTTTTAGTAATCGGCTTTTGTAATGTCTATTCAGTCAGGTCTGTTGGTGCGTCGCACTCTTCAGCGTTCGGTAATTCTACTCAGCTTTTTCGTGAGTCGTCAGTCGTCAATCGTGAGTAAGTACGACTCACGACTCACGACTCACGACTCACGTTTCGACGTCTCACGTCAAAAATAGTTAAATACGAAAGACGAGCGTCAACAATGCGGAAAACATCATTAATCCGTCTAAGATGAAATAATATAAATAATCCGAGAAATTCCTTTTGGCATAATTATAAATGCCTGCCGTGATCACTCCGGGTACCAGTAATAAAATTATAGTTAAAACAGAGAAACCATACCTGGATAAAAGCACCGTGCAAATTGCAAATATGACCAGGGATAAAAAAATAACCCGTCAACTCCTTTCTCACTAAATGCTGTTACCATGCTGCGAATGCCGGTGGCCTTGTCATCGGCTCTGTCTCTGAAATCGAACATGATGCAGATTGCGTAAACGAAAAAGAAACGACTTATCACAAATAAGATAATGGGCATACTGAAGCCTTTGTTGGCAATAATTACAGGTAATATAGCCGTTACGTATGTCCATACCAGGGAGAGAAAAATAGTTTTCCCGATCGCGATCTTTTTCTTAACGCTCTGAACCAGGGATGGGGAATTTTAGGTGCTGAGTACAGAAGGTGATAATGGCAGAAGCGGCCAACCAATACCAATGAGGCAGTAGAAAGAAAAAAAATATGCATGAACCTGTTAATCCAATAAAGAACAAAATGAGATGGAAGATCCTGTGTTTTTTGAGCCATTCAATTCGCGGTGATTCTACCAATGATTGGGAGGTAAGATACCAGTGAAAGCTGTAACTGCAGATGGTTGCAGAAAAGGCAAACCCTAAAAGATTTTTATCAACCGGGGTATGAAGCAAAGTCATATGTTTGATTTATCATTAACAGAGGTGCAAACCGCAATAAACAGGTTGCTGTAAATGAAAAATCGAAAAGATGCCGGGAATAAAAGTTTTTAGCAAATCAGGATCAGAATTGTTTGGCTACAATTTGTGTTGTTGATATCGTATCGCTTTGATTGCTTCCCCTGTCTCTTAAAGTTAACTTGAAGAACATCGTATCATTCGCACTCGGGTCTTCATCAAGAAAGCTATAGGGAATATCCAGGGTCATTTCAACCTTGTCTTTTGTTGGAAAATCCGGCACAGTAGCAAAGGCAGTATCTGCCTTATCGTTGTTGTTGGGATCGGGTATCGGCGTGATGTTGGTCCGTACTCTTATATAAGTTAATTGTCCACCCCCCTCATCACCTTCTTTATCTGTACATTCAAGAGTGATACGAAGTATGCCGTCAGGGGCAGGTACGTCAGTATTGTTAATTTCCTTTACGCTTATTGTTGGCTTTGTTTGAAATTTATCTTTGTGGCAGGCCGCTATAACGAACACGGTTGAGATGATACATAGGGCATAAATTGATCGGAGCTTCATAAATCTTTTAAGCTTATTTTTCAAATTTAAGGTATTACTTCTATAATTTATATGGATAACGAATGGGATAAGATTTTTAACGTAAACGAAGGCAACTTCGAGGACATGGCGTTGGAAATATTTCAGTTTCAATATCAGCATAATTCAATTTATAAGACATACGTTGATATGCTGAGGTTTAATCCACAGAAGATAAATAAGCTTCCCGATATTCCTTTTTTGCCCATCCAGTTTTTTAAAACCCATTTGGTTAAAACAACGGATTTTGAACCTGCTTATGAATTTCAAAGCAGTGGAACAACTCAAACGATCAACAGTCAGCACTTTATAAAGGACATAGAACTTTACCGGCAGAGTTTTACAAAAGGGTTTGAGTTGTTTTATGGGCCTGTTGAGAACTGGTGTATCATAGGTTTGTTGCCGTCTTATCTCGAACGTAAACCTGCCTCGCCGGCAGGCAGGCATTCATCGCTGGTATTTATGGTAAGCGAATTGATCCGCAAGAGCGGGCATGAAACAAAGTGGTTTCTATTTGTATGAGTATCAGAAATTGCACGATACCTTAAAGAACCTGGAACAGAAAAAACAAAAAACTTTATTAATAGGTGTAACCTTTGCATTGCTTGATTTTGCCAAAGAGTATTCATTGCCCTTAAAGCATACTATTATTATGGAAACAGGCGGAATGAAGGGCAGAAGAGAAGAAATAGTGAGGGATGAAGTGCAACAATTACTGAAAAGGAAATTCCAGCTTGATGTTATTCATTCGGAATATGGAATGACCGAGCTTTTGTCACAGGCTTATTCAAAGGGCAAGGGTATTTTTATTGTCCCCCTGGATGAAAGTATTAATTCGTGACGAAGAGGACCCATTAAATGTTCAGTTACCAGTCGGCAGCCGGCAGTCAGGAGTTCAGCGTTCAAACTCAACTCACCACTCACCACTCACCACACGATTCACGATTCACGACTCACGATTCACGACTTGCGATGAAAGGTGTCATCAACATCATCGATCTTGCTAATATTTATTCCTGCTCGTTTATTGCCACGGATGATGCCGGCAAACTTTATGGCGACGGAAGCTTTGAGGTAATTGGCCGGATCGATAACAGTGATATCAGGGGATGCAGTTTAATGGCCATATAAAAAGATTGAAGGCTGAAGAAATCATATCAACAGCATTCAACCTTTTTCACCATATAACACAGGGTAGCTAAATTCTATTTTCTATTTTATGAAGGAAGCTGGATATAGGTCCCTCCATTTTATTGGTACGGTCATCAAACGTTTCTTCATTCAGCGTATCGCCGATCTTTAAAACTGCAGGCAAATGAGAAAGGATAGTGTGACGCTGCGAATTCATATAGGACCTTAATTTTTCCGCATCCGGGCTTTTTATTGTGTCCTTTACCAGTCTCACCGCTTCGTTTGAAATATCTTCCATGTTTCTTTCTGCTTCATCCATGCTTACCCCAGCGTAGTCGGCCACTTTTACTGCATCCTTTTCTTTTCCGCCGTAAAAAGTTCCGAGCCAACTTTTATTTTCATTTAGGGTTAAAAGATTAATGCCATCCGTTCCGTCACTGTACTTTATCATCGCCGCGAGTACTGCAGGGATGGCAGCCTGGGGCAATTTTGTCGCAGACGACATTTTTTTGCCCCTTTAATTTCCTGTGAATTCGGGTCCACTTTCTCCAAAGGCGGGTAGCCTAGGTTTTTCTGTATGGCATCAACAAGATTTGTTACCATAGATTAAGTTTTAATCATATAAACGAAAAACTGTGCCAGCGAATTCAACAAATGAAACCCAGGGGAAAATAGGTTAGAAGACTTTTTAATTGTCATCAATTTCAAATTACTTTGCAAATATGCATTATGTGTCTGTTGAAGCATTGACGAAGGCATACGGAATCAAACCTCTTTTCCAAAACATTTCATTTCACATTGAAGAAGGAGACAAGATCGCATTGGTGGCGCGAAACGGTTCAGGCAAGTCTACATTATTAAAAATACTGGCAGGGAAAGAAACTCCTGATGATGGGAAAGTATGGATACACAAAGATGTTGACGTCGCTTTGTTCGAGCAGGAGCCTTCATTCAATGAAGAAGTTTCTATTCTTGATAACATTTTCGATCATGACCACCCCATTCATCAATGCCATTAAAGAATATGAATTGGTGAGTGAAGAAAACGATCCTGAAAAATTAAGTGGGGCAATAGTAAAGATGGATGAACTGGGCGCCTGGGATTTTGATGCGAAGGTGAGGCAGATACTGGGCAAATTGAATATTCATCATCTCAATCAGCCGGTTAAGAATCTTTCAGGGCGGTCAGCGAAAAAGAGCAGCACTTGCAAGAACATTAATTGATATCGGTTTTGAGCACAAGCATGTTTTACTGATCATGGACGAACCAACGAATCATCTCGACGTGGAAATGGTAGAGTGGCTGGAGCATTATCTCAGTAAAGAAAATGTGACCCTTTTGCTCGTTACGCACGACAGGTATTTTTTGGATGCCGTTTGCGAAGAGATCTGGGAGCTGGATGGAAGTGATCTTTATGTTCATAAAGGAGATTATGAAAATTATCTTGAAAAGAAGACGTCCAGGCTGGAAAGTGAAGAAGCCAGTATCGATAAGGCGAAAAATATTTATCGGAAGGAATTAGCCTGGATGCGGAAACAGCCAAAAGCAAGAACGACAAAAAGCAAAAGCAGGCAGGATAATTTTTATGAGGTTGAAAAGAAGGCAAAGCAGAGAATGGAAGACGCACAGGTAGAACTGCAAACAAAAATGAGCAGGCTGGGAGGAAAGGTTGTAGAATTAAAAAGGTTTACAAGAAATATGATGACAAGATAATTTGTAAAGGACTTTGATTATACATTTAAGAAAGGTGAACGGGTCGGTGTTGTTGGAAAAACGGAGTAGGAAAATCAACGTTCATCAATATTGTACAGGGTTTGGAACAGCCTGACAGCGGCAAAGTAAATATTGGGGATACGGTGATCTTTGGAAATTATTCTCAGCAAGGATTGCAGGTAAAAGAAGACATGAGGGTGATCGAGTTTGTAAAAACATTGCTGAAAATTTTCCATTGGCAAGCGGCGGCTCATTAAGTGCATCACAATTTCTGAACTTGTTTTTATTTCCACCCGATCAACAATATACTTACATCAGCAGTTTGAGTGGCGGCGAAAAGAGAAGATTGCATTTGCTTTCACTCTTATTTCGCAATCCAAACTTTCTTGTCCTGGATGAACCCACCAATGATCTTGATCTGCCAACACTGGGTGTGCTTGAAAATTTTTAAGTGAATTTGCCGGGTGCCTGCTCATTGTTTCGCATGACCGTTATTTTATGGACAGGCTGGTGGATCATTTGTTTGTTTTTGAAGGTGACGGCGTAATAAGAGATTTTCCGGGAAATTATTCGCAGTATAGAATGTCGCTGGACGATCAAACAGAAGAAGGAAAGAACAAGGAACAAGGAACAAGGACCAAGAAGCCAGCAACAAGTAACCAGCAACCAGCAACCAGGCGCCTTTCCTACAAGGAGAAACGCGAATTTGATTTATTGGAAAAAGAAATTGCTGATCTGAATAAGGAGAAAGAAGTGATCGCTCAAAAATTCAATGAAGGCAATCTTCCCTTTGAGGAGCTCCAGGATCTTTCACAACGAATAGGAGAAGTAAGCACATTGCTTGATGCGAAAGAAATGCGGTGGCTGGAGTTGAGTGAGATGGTAGATGCTGGTGATAGATAATAACTAATAGTTAAAAGATAATAGTCTTTTGCTTCCCCGACGAGTCTCCCGGTCAGCATTTTCGAATTAGAAAGGTTTGCGGGGACTCGTCGCAAAAGAAAAAACGCGACAGATAGCTTTTATCTATTCACTTTTATCTTTTTATCTACAATCTTGCATTGAATTGCGTTCAACACTTCACTCACCCCAATATTTTCCATGCATTTAAAATGTCCACGGGGGCATTTATCATAACCGATCTTTGAACAGGGGCGGCATTTTAATTTATTTACCTGTAAAATTTCATAAGGCTGTTTTTGCTGTGCGGACAAAAAATTCTCCCCGTAATAAGGATACATACCAAAAGACGGGACTGTGTTTCCCCATAAAGAGATCACCGGCCTTTTGTAAGCCGCAGCAATATGCATCAGTCCTGTATCATTGCTTACAACCAGTTTTGATTTTTTGACCAGGTCAGCGCTTTCATTAATGCTGAACTTACCGCAGGCATTGTAAACTTTTACCGGGTCAACCGATGCGATCTCATTCCGCATTTTCCCTGTCTTCTTTTCCGCCCAATAAGATAATGGGATGGTCAAGCTGTTTGCATAGCTCTTTTAATTTGTGAACAGGATATTTTTTTGTGTTATGGGCCGCGCCGATCACAATGCCAATATATCCTGCATGATGAGACTGCAGGAATATCACTGCTTTTTTGTCTCTTCTTTTTCTGAAATAAAATAATCTAAACCAGCGCCATCATTTGTTACCCCAAACGATTCAACAGTTTTCATATAGCGATCAACGATGTGAGCACCAGGCATCACGGTTCCATTTCAGGTTTACGTAAATGTATTTTTGAATATTCAGCTTATTGAAAGAATGAGAATGCTTTCCCGAGTGCTTTCTTTACACGAAGAGTTCTTACATTATGATGAAGGTCAATGACGTGGTCATACTCTTCCAGCTTTTAATTCATGGATCATCAGGTCCCAGCTATGTGCGAGTAGATGAACTTTTATCGATGTAAGGATTGTGCTTCAACAATGGAATGAAAACTTTCTTTTGTTAAAAAATGAACTTCGGCATCCGGCACTTGTTTTTTCAGGCAGCGTACTACCGGTGTGGTTAAAACAATATCACCAATAGAGGAAAAGCGTATGATGAGAAATTTCATAACACGAATTACACTAATTTTCACGAATTACTACGAAGAACGATTTAAAGAAACAAAGGAGCATTCGTGTAATTCGCTTTCATTCGTGTTATTATGGCAAGGTCGCGATTTCCCCTTCCAGGTAATTCAGATCTTTATGAAAAGTTTCTTCTGCCAGCACTACTGAAACAATGCCTATGATCATGACAACAATGCCTGTTATCCATCCTGCCGTTACATAGTCAACGCTTCTTTGCAATTGTGTAAACAATAATGAAACGAGTGTAAGAGAACCCCGAACCATATTGGGAACCGTGGTTGCAACGGTTGCACGAATATTAGTACCAAACTGCTCGGCAGCCATCGTAACAAATATTGCCCAGAAACCGGTGCCAAATCCCATTAATGCACATACAATAATACAGAGTGGATACATCCGAACCTCGCAAATTGAAAAACCAAACAATACTAAGGGCAGTGATGGCATAATAAACATAAAGCGCTTTTTTCCTGCTCTTCATCCATTGGCTAACGAACCCGGCTAAGATATCGCCGATGGAAATGGCCGCATAAGCAAACATCACCGCTTTGCCGGGATCAATCGTCCCGCGTATCTCCCATATTTGTTCCGAACTCTTTGGAAAATGTAATGAGTAATGCCGATCACATACCAGGTTGGCAAACCAATGAAGAATAGAGCTTAGATATTTTCTCAATCGTTGCCGATTCGAAAAAAGCATAAAGAAATTTCCTTTGGAAACACTTGCATGCTGAATGTTCTTAAACATACCTGATTCCAAAACTCCTACACGAAGCAGCAGTAAGATAAATCCAAGACCGCCGCCAATAAAATAACAAGTTCGCCATGGAAATTCTTCTTTAAGGAAAAAAGGCAACAACCGCCCCCGTTAAGCCAATACCAGCTACCATGGAAGTACCGATCCCTCTTTTCTCTTTTGGGAGCAACTCTGATACGAGAGTGATACCAGCGCCCAACTCACCTGCTAATCCTATTCCTGTTATAAAGCGAACGAGCGCATACTGATCAACGGTTTGTACAAATCCATTTGCCAATATTGCCAATAGAATAAAAGGATAATAGAAGCGTACAAAACCTTCAGCCTTCCTTTTTGTCGCCGAGGATACCCCCAGATGATCCCACCGACAAGCAAACCGATCATCTGGATATTGATAATAAATAAACCTTGTTTTGCTATTTGCGCATCATTTTAATCCAAGTGACTTTAACGAAGGGATCCTTATAATACTGAATAAAAGAAGATCATAAATATCTACGAAGTAACCAAGAGCTGCAACAATAACAGGGAACGATAAAAACACCGAATTGTTTTTGGTTCATAGCGGGCATTATTACAAAAATGAAATTAGTTCATTGTTCTAAAGAATTCATGTCTTTGCCAAATGATTCACGGGTAAACCAGGCCGCAACAAAGGCAATCGTCATCACGATAATGCCGGTCATCCATCCTCCCATGATGAAATTACCGGTTGATGTTCTCAAACCCTTAAATAATAAAATGATCAATGGTGAAGAAGCCACGCACCACATTTGGAATAGAGATAGCTGCTGTAGCTCTTAAATTCGATTTCCAAATTGCTCAGCCGACATCGTGATGTATAAAACAGAAAGACCCGATCCAAAACCCGAGTGCCATGCAGGTCAGGTAAAAACTATTTTCATCTTTGTGGTATAAAAAATAAACAGCAATGAAAATGCAGATCAGGCCGTAGAAAAGAAATAATGTTTTTTTCCTGCTTTTGATGAGATTGCTGATGAACCCTGCACTCAGATCGCCAAATACAAGACCGATATATTGATACAGCACAGCTTTTGCAGGATCAATTTCACCGATGCCGAACTCCTTTGCGAAATTATCTGAAAAGGTCATCAGGATGCCGATCACATACCATACCGGCAGACCGATCAATACGCCACGTAAGTATCTTAAAAAGCGGTCACGGTCAGTAAAGAACATAAGGAAATTTCCACGGGAAATAGCTGTTTTTTTTACCTCATTGAACATGGAGCTTTCGAGGAATCTCACACGAAGTAACAATAAGATCAAACCCATTGCACCACCTATGTAATAGCAAAGTCGCCAATCATGAAACCACTGGTTCACAAAATAGGCAGTAATTGTTCCAAACACTCCGGTAGTGGCGATGATGGTAGCCCCGAGCCCACGTTTTTCTTTTGGAAGAATTTCAGTTGTAAGAGTGATGCTTGCACCCAATTCGCCCGCCAGGCCCTAAACCGGCAATGAAACGACATAATGTGTATTGGGCAATATTTGTTGCCATTCCATTTGCGATTGTACGCAACTGAATAAAGAAGGATAGAACCAAATAAAACACTTTTTCTGCCTTTCTTATCACCCATAATTCCCCAAATGATGCCGCCAAGCAAAATACCGATCATTTGGATGCTAAGAATATTTTCGCCGGTGGTAAGAATATCATTTCCCGATAAACCCAGTGATTGTAAACTTGGCTTGCGAATAATGTTAAAAAGAAGCAGATCATAGATGTCGACAAAAAACCCCAGGGCACCACAATTACCGGAAGAGAAAAATGCCATGACGGTGTTTGTCCATACACTATAACTGGGAAGATTCGGGGTCCCCTCTTTTGCCGAAAAGCAGTTTGTATAATACAGGTAAGGTGGTAACAAGAATGATCCCGATCGCAATGGCTTCGATATGATCCTGGAGGCTGAAATCAAATTTGCGTTTCACCCATGAGTCGAGGAAATAACCAGAAAGCATCATGATCGCTACCCAGCAAACGCTTCCAATAATATTGAATGCCATGAAAACGGGACGACTCATCTTCACCATGCCTGCTACGATTGGTGCAAATGTTCGGATGATGGGAAGGAACTTAGCAAGAAAGATGGTGCCTTTACCATATTTATCATAAAAGGCTCTTGCCCTTGTAAGATGCTTTTTTTAAATAGCAAAGTCTCTCTTCTTTCATAAAGTAAAGGACCCGTTTTTCGGCCAAACCAGTAACCAACCATATTGCCCAATATGGAGGCAATCATGATCATTATTATGATTGTTATATGCTGCCAACCAAATTGAGTGGGGGCGTCCTGCGGTACGCCGATAAACTTGTTAGAGATCTTATCCAGGAAAACTCCTGCTGCAAACAACAAAGAGTCACCGGGAAAAAAGAAGCCCACGAACAAACCGGTTTCTGCAAAAACAACCAATAAAAAGAATGTATAAAGCCACCGTAGTCGATGATCCAGTCTATGAAGTTTTGTAAAAATCCGAGCAGATAAATGTCCAATAGATGTTCCATGCCTTATAAGCAGCTTTAAATTTTTAATTATCCAACGCCCCTTCCCATTTACTTACTACACTTGTCGCCAGTGCATTTCCTACCACATTTGTCGCGGTTCGAAACATATCACAAAAATGGTCTATTGGCAATATTAATGCAATTCCTTCGGGCGGAATTTTAAACATTGCACAAGTTGCAGTTACCACAACCAATGATGCTCTCGGTACACCCGCAATACCTTTACTTGTCAGCATCAATACAAGGAGCATTGTCAATTGTGTAGCCATGTCCATATGAATGCCATAAGCCTGTGCTATGGCGAGACTGGCAAAGGTCATGTACATCATGCTTCCATCGAGATTAAATGAATAGCCGAGTGGAAGAATGAATGCTACTACTTTATCGCGGCAGCCAAAACGCTCGAGCTCTTCTGTAAGTTTTGGAAATACTGCTTCGCTGCTTGTAGTGCTGAATGCAATAAGTAAAGGCTGGGCAATTCGCTTTAGCAAATGCAGGAACACGATGACGGAGGATCAGAAATCCTACAAACAATAAAATACACCACAGCAGGCCAATACCGATCAGAAAATATAAAAGATACTGACCATAAAAGTTAAAAACACTCAATCCTTTTGTGGCGATCACTGCAGCAATAGCTCCAAACACTCCTACCGGGGCGAACCACATAACATATCCCACCATTTTTAAAATGATATGCGACGCCGAGTCCAAAGCTTTTACTATTGGCTTTGCATATTGATGAAGAGCAGTAGCTGCAACTCCAAAGAAAATGCTGAAGATAACGATCTGGAGAATTTCATTGTTCGCCATTGCCTCAAATACACTTTTCGGAACGACATGCTCTACAAATTTTGCCAGCGAAAATTCCTGCGTTTTTCCGATCAGGTCTTTTGCACCTGCAGTATCAGCATTACTCAGGTCAATAGCATGACCGGGTTGAAAAAGATTTACGAGGAACATTCCTAATAATAAACTAACCAGTGAAGCCGAGACAAACCAAAGTAGCGCTTTTCCACCCACACGCCCTACCGTTTTCAGATCACCCAATTTTGCAATACCAACCACCAGTGTACAAAATACAAGTGGCGCAATGATCATTTGTACCAGCCGAAGAAAAATAGTAGTGAGAAGTTTGATGTTATCAGAGAACTTTTATGAAATCCGCAGAACTGTTTTGATGAACGATATATCCAACAGCCACTCCCAAAATCATTGCAATAATAATAAAGATTGTTAGCCGGTTTTTTTGCCATGGAAGTACTGATAATAAGCCGAAAATCGGAAAAATATCCAAGAGGAAAAACATTTCATCATCTAAATATCAGTTTTATAAAAGAATTAGAGTATTGATTAAATAATTCCTTTACTTTACGACCTATTCTAAATTATAATCACCGACTTATGAGTTTGTTTATCAAGAAACCTCTGAAAGTACTTTTGGCGGAAGCTTCTGACAGTGATAAAGGATTGAAAAAACTTTAGGGCCATGGTCACTGGTTGCATTAGGGATAGGGGCTGTTATCGGCGCAGGGTTATTCTCAATCACTGGCGGTGCTGCTGCAAACAATGCAGGTCCTGCTATCACGATCTCATTTATAGTGGCAGGTATTGGATGCGCGTTTGCAGGTTTATGTTATGCAGAATTTGCCTCCATGATCCCTATTGCCGGAAGTGCCTATACATATTCTTATGCAACCATGGGTGAATTCATTGCGTGGATCATTGGTTGGGATCTTGTGCTTGAATACGCCGTGGGTGCTGCCACCGTCAGCATCAGCTGGAGCCGCTATTTTGGAAAATTTATGGAAGGTTTTGGTATTCACATGCCGGCCGGTGTGATGGGAGGGCCATGGGATGGTGGTATAGTCAACATACCTGCCGTGTTCATTGTTGTTCTAATGAGTTTGCTTTTAATCAGAGGTACAAGCGGAAGCGCCAAGGTCAACGCGTTTATTGTAGCGTTAAAGGTTTGTGTCGTTTTGATCTTCATTTTCCTTGGCTGGGGTTATATTCATAAAAGCAATTACAATCCTTATATCCCTGATAACAATGGCACATTCGGTGAGTTTGGATTCAGTGGAATTATCCGGGCAGCGGCCATTGTATTTTTGCTTACATCGGTTTTGATGCTGTATCGACGGCAGCACAGGAAACAAAAAATCCAAAAGAGATATGCCTATTGGTATTCTTGGATCACTGGCCATTTGTACCGTGTTGTATATTTTATTTGCGCATGTCATGACAGGCGTTACCAATTATCAAACTTTTAGGGGTAAAGATGGAATTGCACCGGTAGCGGTCGCAATTGATCACATGGGAAAAGTTGGTGCCGATGGAATAACTCACCTGATTACCCCTGGCTGAATCGTGCGATCATTGTTGCTATCCTTGCCGGCTATTCTTCAGTAATACTTGTCATGTTGTTGGGACAATCAAGAGTATTTTTTAGTATGAGTAAGGATGGACTATTGCCAAAAATATTTTCGCAGGTGCATCCTAAATTCAGAACGCCTGCTAAAAGCAATCTATTGTTCCTGGTATTCGTAAGTCTGTTTGCTGCTTTTGTTCCTGCCAGGGTAGTGGGTGAAATGACAAGTATCGGGACATTATTTGCTTTTATCCTGGTTTGTATCGGGGTGCTTATATTAAGAAAAAGGATGCCGGATGCCCCAAGAGCATTCAGAACACCGTTGGTTCCCGTCGTCCCGATTCTTGGGATTGGAACCTGTTTGTTTATGATGGTTTTTTTGCCGGGCGACACATGGATACGGTTAATTGTATGGTTGATCATTGGCCTGGTGATTTATTTTGGATATAGCCGTCATCATAGTAAACTCAGACAAGGCCAGGTAGTATTGCCGGTGGATCCGGAACGACCAAAAGAACCCTTTGAACAGGTAAAATAACAAACTCACCATTTAAATAATAGCCCTGTTAATTTTGCAGGGCTTTTTATTGAATACTTATCTTGCAACCTCAATAATGTTTAAACACAGATCGATAATGAAAAAAATTTTCTTTGCATTTATACTTTTAACAGGGTCCTTATGGGCCACATCGCAAACAAAGACCACCAAAGACCTCTTATTGGATACACTGTGCAAGTGTATTACCGCAAAAAAGGATGAATTAAAGAACGCTTCTCCAAATGATATTCAAAAAGAGTTTATGAGCTGCTTTATGAGTGAAGGCCTTGACCTGTTAATGAAGTACGCAGAAGAAAAAAAGTTAGCCTGACCGACCAGGAGGCAATGCAAAAATTAGGAAACAGTATAGGAATGGAGCTTGCAAAAAAATGCCCTGCCATGATGCAACTGGCAATTAATTCAGCAATGGCAGAAGACACAAGTGCAGGTTCCGGCTCTTCCAAAATGATCACTGAAGCAACATCTGAAACAGAAGGCACAATTGTTAGCCTGAATACGACTGAGTTTCCCGCCAGCATTCAACTAAAACAAAAGAATGGAGTAGTAAAGAAAATATTTCTCGTCTCAGAATTTTATACCGATGACGATAATTTCTATAACACAGGTTACCTGCCGGGAAAAAAGTGGTTGCAGAAATAAGCTCCCAAAAGATATTCATACCTTCTAAAAAGAAGTTTGTTACACTTGATGTGGTGGTGAAACTAAATCATCAATAACTGGGCGGACCAGGCTTTACTATCGGTTTTTCTTTTGCAGTCATTGCTGTAAATTTGCGACCCCGAGCCAATTTGGGTAAATCTATTTGACTTATTTGACCTGTTTGACTTAATGACCTTATATCATGGGAAGAATTTTTGAAGTTAGAAAAGCCACCATGTTTGCCAGGTGGGACAGGATGGCAAAACAATTCACCCGCATCGGGAAAAGAAATTGCTATTGCGGTAAAAACGGGCGGACCTGATCCGAACACAAACCCTGCTCTTCGTCGCTGCTTTCAGAATGCAAAGGCGGTGAATATGCCAAAGGATCGTGTTGAGGCTGCGATCAAAAGGGCAATGGGAAAGGAGATGGAGAATTATGAGGAGATCTTGTATGAAGGTTACGGTCCGCATGGCGTAGCGATATTGGTTGAAACAGCTACCGACAATCATGTAAGAACAGTGGCCAATATAAAATCCCATTTCAACAAAGGAGGTGGTGCATTGGGCAACAGCGGCAGTGTGGCCTTTCAATTTAAAAAATGGGAGTGTTTAAGTTAAAGCCAGAGGGATTGAATACCGAAGAACTTGAATTCGATCTTATCGATCATGGACTTGAAGAAATGGGAGAGGGCACCGGCGAAAACGGGGAATCTATTTTAGTACTGCGCTGCGCTTTCAATGATTTCGGTAAAATGCAGAAAGCCCTTGAAGAGAAAAGCATTACTCCTGTCAGCGCGGAAGTGGAATGGATCCCAACCACTACTGTTCCTCTGAATGATTTACAGGCAGAGGAAGTAAGCAAATTAGTAGAACGACTGGAACAGGATGACGATGTACAGAAGGTATTTCACAACATGGGATGAGTAGTTATGTACAACTGGCCCAAAAAGAGAGCCGCATTATTTTTCCAGGAACCGTTTTAAATTATCAAGACCTTGCTGCAATTGTGGGTGATAAACTCTTTCAAACATAAAGCTGGAAAACTTTTCCCAGGGATACCAGCGTAGATGAAAATCTATGTACCATTGGATCGTTACCGAATGTGCATCAGGATTTGCCGCCATCAACCAGCCTGTTGGAATTTTTTTATTCGGCAAAACATATTCTGCTGTTACTTCATCTTGTTTTCTACCAGTAATAATGATGTATTGTTTCTTATGTTCGTCTAATATCAAGCCCTTGATACTGTCGGTTTCGTAAAAATTTTGATGAATCTGCTCCCGGATACCAGTTTCTCCAATTAGCTGCATTACTAATTTGATCCATCACCGAATCTTTTGAAGAATTGATCTGGATGGCTTTATATATCCTTACATGAGAGGGGATAAAAAGAGAAATAATGGTAGTGATGAAAAATATTACGATGAGGCTTATTATAATAAATCGGAAGATCCGCATGAGCGTTCAAAGCATTTAATGAACAATTAAAGATCATTCCCACCTGAAAACCCAAATGGCAAAGGTATAAATGACAATACCCCAGGCGCCTAAAATGCCAACCTGCTTCCAGCAATCATTGAGATGTAAACCTTCAAAGGCCACCTTGCGCAAAGCGTCGTTGAGAGCGGTTAATGGCAATGCTTCGATAAGCCAGTGTATGCTCTGTGGTAACACCGTTTTTGGAAAAAAAGTTCCGGATAAAAAATATTGCGGGAACATAAAAAGGTTGGCATAAATAGGGATCACATTCTGATTTTTTGACACAGAACTTATGAAGAATCCAAAACCCATGAATACAATAAGGGCAAGGGTGCTTAATACCAATAATTCAAGAACCGTGACAAAGCCATTGGCCAGCGTAAAATTATAAGCATACTTTCCAAATAGTATCAGTACAATGACGATAATCAGTTGAAAAAATACACGACCCAGGCTCTCGCCAAGTACAATATTCGCTTTTGTTACCGGCGAAGCGTACATCCTTTTTAATACAAGCGTTTCTCTCAACGCAAAAAATAAAAATGCTACCCCAAATACGGCAGAACCGATCAGTGAAAAGCCGATCATGCCCGGTAAATAAAAATCAATTCGCTTATAGATACGGCCCTCGACCTGGTTCATTTGATACTGTAGCAATTTTTTCTAACAGGATGCTCCTGTTGACTTGCTTCATTGATCATTCCATTTAAAACTGCTCTGCAATTGTGGTAGTTCTCTGTTGGCTGGCTGATGGTAGATTCTACTGTGTACATCATATTTTCCGGAATCAGTTTTTTGAACATCAATAATCCGGTAAGTCGCCCTTTCTTTAACCTGTCTTCGGATTTCAGCATCGGTTCCATTTGCAATACTTAAATATCGGGTGCATTGGCGTGATCGCCTGGTAGATCGCTGTTGGTGCTGTCTGAGTTTTTATCAATTGCCACATCAAAGGAAATTCCACCACCGCCACCAAGTGAGCCGAAAATAATTATCAGTACAATGGGGAAAACAAACTGAAAAACGTTGAAGACGGACTTTTGAAAATAGATTTGAAACTGGCCTTTTGTAATTGCGAACAATGCCCTTCGCTGATTATATCGTTGTGCCATTATTTTTGGTTGATGTGCAAATGTAAGTCTTCATAAATAGGAAAGAAATTTCATCGCTAAGGGTCTGTGTAAAGCCAAGTTCCCTTTTAGAGATTTAGGGCTTAATGGATGAAAAATTGAAAAGGCAAACGCGTTTGAGTTGTGTTTGTCATTTGCCTGATTCGAATTAGCTCGTTATAAATTTTGAAATTTTCTTTCCAAGTCCTGCTTTCATCTTTGAAGAATAATTATCGGATGATGATGAACCCAGGATCCGGTCAAAAATATTTTGTGGAGCGGGGAATTCTCTTAAACGATAATCACTCGTCTTTGCCAATCGTGCCGCGCAATCAACTGCATCCTGTAATCCACCAAACCGGTCTATCAAGCCATTTGTGATCGCATCGTTTCCGATCCATACTCTTCCCTGTGCAATTGTTTCGATATACGACGTATCTTTTTTCTTCCGTCAGCTACCCGTTTTTTAAATTGTTCATAGGTCATTTCAATACTATGCTGGATCATTTTTCTTTCCTCTTCACTTAGCGGATGAAAAATGCCCGCATCTGCATATTCGCCGGTCTTTACTCCATCAAACGTAACTCCTAATTTATTTTTGAAAAACAGCTCCATGTTAGGAATGATCCCAAACACACCAATAGAACCGGTAATGGTGTATTCGGCTCAGCAAAAATGCTGTCAGCGGCGCAGGAAATATAATAACCACCCGATGCAGCTACGTCACCAAAACTTACTACCACAGGTTTTCTCCTGTTTGGCTAATGATAATTCCCTCCAGATATTTTCACTGGCCAATGAGCTTCCTCCTCCCGAATTTACCCTGAACACGATCGCCTTAATTGTTTTATCAAGCCTGGCCTTGCGAATAAGTTTCATATAATTTTCACTCGCAATAATGCCACGCTGATCAGTGCTGCCATCTATGATATCGCCTTCCGCATAGATCAGGGCAATATGGTCATTTCCCGATCTTTTGAATCCACCTGCCTTCGCATATTTATTAATAGAAATGAAATTGATCTTATCATACTTTCCCAAGGCCCAACCTGTTTTTTATTTCGTCCTTTACCTGGTCGTCATATTTTAAATCATCCACGAGTTTATTGCTAAGTGCATCCTGTGCTGTTTGAATTTTTCCTTCATTTGCGAGTTTATGAAGAGTAGGCGGTATCAATATTCCGTGAAGCGGATGCTTTAATTAAAAGCTGGTTGTAGAGAGAGTTTAACCAAACTGTTGTCTGCAATTTATTTTCCGGTGTCATTTTATCAGTGCGGAAAGGCTCGGTCGCACTTTTAAATTTCCCGGCATAAAAATATTTCCGGTTGAATTTCCAGTTTGTCCAGCGCTCCCTTCAGAAAGACATAATCAACATTAAAACCCACCCATTCCAACATTCCGCTTGGATTCAGGTATATTTTATCAGCGACATCAGCAACATAATAGGCTTTTTGTGAGATCACATCACCTGATGCGATGATGAATTTTACTTGCTTTAAAATTGATCAGCGCATTCCTGATATCTTCGCTATTGGCAAAGCCATTCGATTGAGTTTGCAATAATGTGGAGCCCAGCTATGTTTTTATCCTCCTTTGCTTTATTGATCAGTCTTACCACATCATATAAACCCGGCACATCCATCTCATCATTACTGCTGAAACCCGATAAAGGACTTTCAACCTGCTGCTCTTTAAAATCCTGGCTAAGATCCAGCACCAGTATAGATTTGGCTTCAACCCACGGTTTTTCCCTTTGAAGCAAGACCAGCTATCCAACCGACAAATAAAAAGAATACGATCAGCGAGAAGATCACCAGCGACAATAGTGAAGCAAAGAATATTTTAAAAAGCTTTTCATGATAAGAAATTTGAGTAGGTAAAAATAAAGATATTCCTTCCGTGCCAGGCGTTAACTGCCAGTTGCTCAATATTTGTCCATGATTTCACACTGCACGGATAACCACAGATTTTTTAAGGCATATCAGTGAAAATCGGTTCAATCTGTGAGCCTCCGAAGTCCATCGAGCCGATACAGGGCTTGATCAACGCAATGTTTGATATTTTCCTTAGGTTTGATGTATATGAACAGAGCTTATTTACTGATCGGTGGCAATCTGGGGAACAGGGAAGAACAATTTTACAATAGCAAGATGGTTACGTAGAACAATATTGCGGGCCTGTCATCCGATCATCTTCTTTATATGAAACAGCAGCGTGGGGCAAAACAGATCAACCTTCATTTCTTAACCAGGCTCTTGAAATAGAAACTGAGCTGCATGCAGAGCGTTTGATGACGCAGGTCTTGGAAATAGAAAAATTCATGGGTCGCGAACGGAAAGAAAAGTACGGCCCGCGTGTCATCGATATCGACATTTTATTATTCAATAACGAGCAATATGATCTCCCTTTTTTAAAAATTCCACACCCCGAAATGCAAAATCGCCGTTTTGCATTGACACCCTCGCTGAGATCGCCGGCGATCTTCAACATCCTGTTTTAAAAAATCAATTGACCAATTATTGAAAGAATGCCCGGATAAATTAGAAGTAAAGAAATATATAACGGGACATGTTGTGAGGTATCCTTATTTTTCCACAACCAGCTTAAATAAAATTTTTTGTTGGTCATTTAATTTATTTTGTGTCTCCTGATTGCAGCCACTAACTGATGACCAACAACCAACAACCGGTAGCACCCAAATGAATTATCATTTTATTACAATAGAGGGGAATATAGGAGCGGGAAAAACTACACTGGCTCATTTGCTTGCCCGTCATTATAATGCCAGGCTTGTGCTGGAAGAGTTTGCTGACAATCCATTTCTCCCTAAATTCTATGAAAATCCACGGCAATTTGCATTCCCACTGGAGCTTTTTTTCATGGCTGAACGTTTTAAGCAACTAAAAGAGCTGATACAGCAAAAAGACCTTTTCCAGAATATTACTGTCTGCCGACTATCTTTTTACCAAATGTCTCTTGTTTGCAAAAGTTACTTTGCCCGATGACGGAGTTTCGTTTGTATCAGCGCCTATTTGACATCATTCATCAGCAGCTGATAGAGACCTGACATCCTGATCTATCTGCATGCTCCTGTTTCCAAGCTCCAGGCAAAATATTAAAAAACGTAATCGACCCTTACGAACAAAATATTCCCGATCAGTATTTGTTCAGTATACAGGAAACGTATACTCACTATATCAAACAGCATAACGTCAAAACTATTTTTGTTGATGCTTCCAATGCTGATTTTTGGGTAATGAAAAGCATTTAAAGATGCATTACAGACGCATTGGAAAAGGATTATGATGAAGGACCACATTATTTTGCACTCCCGTAGAGAACCACGATTAAATGGATTTTTAAAGATTTTGAGGAAATGGTAAAACGAGAAATGGATACTCTGTGAAAATCGAGTAAGATCGTCATTTAATTTTGGTTCTTCACTCGTGCAATCAAAAATTTCATGATAGAAGCTGGATTGCTAATTTCCTTTTAATCCATGACTAATCCATGTAAATCGTGGTTCCTGAGGTTCTCCATTCGCGGCAGTCCGGATCAAAGAATTCAAAAATTTAGTACTCTGGGAGATTTGTCTTCATTATGGCCTTGCGCATGATGACCACTTTGGTCGGCTGGTGGATATACCAGTTAACAAATGCTGCGTTTGCGATCGGACTTGTCGGTTTATCGGAAGTAATACCTGCAGTTTCATTTGCCTTGTATGCAGGTCATGTCATTGATATAAGTGAAAAAGATGGATGCTTTTGCGTGGCGTACTTTTATATTTGCCGCTGCAGGCACATTACTTTTTTGTCCGCAGGGTTTACAAAGGAACATTTAAGCAGTCATTCGATAGCCATTTGCATTTACGCTGTTATTTTTTGCACGGGTATCATTCGTTCGTTTACCGGCCCTGTATTTAATGTGATCCTTGCCCAGATCGTGCCAAAAAGTGTTTTGCAAAATGCTACTACCTGGAACCAGGGAGCCTGGCTACTCCGCCTCTGTTACGGGTCATGCACTGGGCGGTTTGTTGATCGCCTATTTTGGAATTACGGGCGCATTAGTAGCCATAGTAACTGCCATCTTCGCTGCATTCTTAATATTGTTATCAGGGCTTAAACCAAAAACCTCCGTTGAACGAAAGGGGTGAGAAGCGAACCTGGGACAGTGTGAAAGAAGGATTGAGATTTGTTTTCAGGACAAAAGAATTATTAGGCGCCATTTCTCTTGACCTTTTTGCTGTTTTATTTGGGGGCGCGGTAGCCATGGTCCCGGTTTATGCAAGAACTATTTTGCACGTTGGGGCGATCGGCTATGGATGGCTCAATGCTGCATCAGACATAGGTTCCATTTGTGTAGTAATATTGCTGACCGTATTTCCTTTGCAAAGGAAGCAGGGAAAAAGTTGCTGTTAGTAGTTGCAGGTTTTGGCCTTTGTATAATCATTTTCGGCTTGTCAAAAATTTACCTGGTCTCTTTTTTGCATTAATGATCAGCGGTATGCTTGATGGAGTAAGCGTGGTGGTAAGGGGAACGATCACTCAATTAAAAACACCCGACAATATGCGTGGACGTGTATTGAGTGTAAACAGTATGTTCATTAATTCAAGTAATGAGTTGGGACAATTTGAAAGTGGGCTCGCGGCTCACTTATTAGGCAATGTGCCATCTGTTGTGTTTGAGGTTGTATGACCCTGCTGGTCGTAATTATTACCTGGTTCAAAGCACCAAGTTTACGTAAATTAGAGTATTAAAACGTTCGAATCGTTCAATCGTGAAACGAAGAAATTTTCTTATAGTTTTTACGTCTTATGAAAAATTTAATCAAATTACTACCATGAATCGCCGAAACTTTCTGCATTCGTCTGCACTTACCTTAGGAGCGTTGACCCTTGCGCAACAAAAAATTTTTACAAGCATGTTTAATGAGCCATGGAAAATAAAAATGCTCAGGAATGATATTGGTGTTTTTACAGAGAAGGGAGGCACGATCGCTTTCCTGTTGTCCAAAAAGGGGATTGTTGTAGTAGACTCAGAATTTCCCGAGCAATCAGCAACACCTCATAGATGAATTAAAGAAACAAAGTGAGTCAGCCTTTCGAGCTTCTCATTAATACGCATCATCATGGGGATCACACGGCGGGTAATATTTCATTCAAGGGGATCGTGAAACATGTGTTAGCCCATGAGAACTCATTAAAGAATCAAAAGAACGTGGCGGTTGCGCAAAAAACAGAAGATAAACAATTATATCCCGATCAAACTTTCGGAGACACGTGGTGTGAAAAGATCGGGAAAGAAAAGATCTGTCTTCAATATCACGGCACAGGTCATACTGACGGAGATGCGATCATCCATTTTGAACACGCCAACATAGTTCACATGGGCGATCTCATGTTTAATCGTCGTCATCCTTTTGTAGACAGAAGTGCGGGAGCGAGCATGAAGAGCTGGATCACTGTTTTGGACAAGACCACCAGCCATTTCAGTAATGACACCATTTTTGTTTTTGGTCATGCAGCCGACGGTTATGAGGTTACAGGAACAAAGGACGATCTGAAAGCATTTGGTGAATATCTTGGTAAGATGTTGAATTTTGTTGACGGCGAGATCAAAGCCGGCAAGACAAAGGATGAGGTTTTAAAAACAACTGAATTGCCATTTGAAACGCAGTGGAAAGGAGATGGGTTACAAAGAGGCCTTTGCAGGCTGCGTATGAAGAGCTGACTGCTGAAATAGAATTGTCTAGAACGTCTTTATCAACCTGTCATTAAATCTCATTTCCTTTGGTGAATAACTTTTACTTGTTTCATAGAGGGATGTAGCGGGTTAATGATATAATTAAATTCCTCAGGCATTAATACACTTTGGAACTCGGAATAAAAGGCCCTTCTGCTCCTCCAAGAAATTATCGCCGATCTTTTGGGTCACATGTTGTATATCCAATGCATCCCAATTGTTTGGAAGATCTTTTTCTTCAATAAATTTTAGGGATGTCTTATCTGGAAGAAAAACAGTTACAAGTATGTATTTTTTGTTTCGAAGCTAATTTTGCCGGTATATGGGCCAGTGTTTCTAATAAAGCCAGGGAGCGATTTGCTGAAGTATACAATGCATAACGGCCCTCACTGTTCCATCTTCCGCCAAAAATACGGGACCCATTTCCCGACAGGTCGTTTGAATATGATTCCTGGGTGATCCTGTATAATTCCATAACTATGAAAAAACGCCTTGCTCAAGACGGCCAAGAACTTTGAGGACCATTTGCATTCCGAATGTGGTATCTAAAAAATCAATGTGGCTTGCGATTTCCCAAAGCGATAATAGGCGAATGAACCCATTCTTTAAAGGCGTCTTCTGTACCAATAACATCAATACCTCTTTTTATAAAAGCTGCCAGCTCTAAAACCTTTTCCGTTTTTAAGGTGTCCAGTAATTCATCTTCATCCTTTCTTTGAATATTTCGATGCGAACTATGTACAAGGCTGCTCATTTTCTCCATTGTGATGCCCAGGTAACCTGCCAGTGATTTTAATGAAGATTTTCGAACTCCATGACGGGAAAGATTGATCAGGTCCATATCACTGGATATCGTTTTAGAACAGATTTATTTCCTCCCAATATCACTTTTAGTGTATCATACTGAACAGCTGCTTCTGAAAGCTATGGATGGCAAATCTCCACCAGAGTTATAAACGGACTTCTTTTTACACCCTTTCCCATATTTCTCTTCTTTAATCAAATATACGACATTTTGGTTTTTAAAATTACTTTTTGTCGCTATATTTTCTGCTTTCCAGGAATTAGTTTTTCCAGCACATAATAAGTGATAGGGCAGAATGTCGAATTTTTAACGTTAACTGCTGGCGTTTAATAAAAACATCTTCATCTGTATAGGGAAATCGCCGGCAGTCGGAAGGACGTTGTTCATAAATGCTGCAAAAATTATCTGATCCTAAAAAGGACAGGGAGTTGATCTTTACGACAAAGTCTCCCTCTTCGTCCACCTTTAAATAGGTTTCAATAAAATCGCTTTCGGCATTTTTAAATGCTTACTGATCCTCTTGATATCTGGTGTTTTAAACCTGGGTGAATAATTTTTGCAACAATTTGCGCATTGCAGACAATCGATTTTCGAAAATGCTTCCTCGTGAAGACCAGGTAATTGTTTCAATACGTCATTTTTGGTTGCTTTTTGCAGGTATTGTTTATAAACCTTCTGCCTTTCTGGCAGATTTTTTCCCAGTTAGCCAACAAATCTTTGATCATAAAGTTTTAACAATGAAAGACCGGGCAAGGTACATAACATTTGAAAAGCTGCCTTATTTTTGCTGTTAATATGCAAGCCGTTTATGAACAACTGCTGATACTCGTTTCTACTCCATTGTACATCGTTATTATTGCGCTTGAATTATTCTTAAGCAATTACGGCCATAAAAAAGCTTATACCTGGAAAGACACGGCTGCCAATGTTTATCTTATGTTGTTGAATGCCTGTCTCGATCTTTTTGTACGCGGTGCTTACTTGTTTGTGTTGACTTATTTTTTTCACTACCAGGTTTTTTCGTTTAGCAATGTCATCGTGTATTGGATCATGCTCCTGGTGTTTGAAGATTTTCTCTATTACTGGTTGCATCGCTTTGATCATGAGATACGATTGTTCTGGGCAGTGCATGTGACCCATCATTCTTCACAGCAACTTAATTTTTCGGTTGGTTTTCGCTCTTTCTGTATTTCAACCGCTGTATCGGTTTTTATTTATTTTATCCCGCTTGCTTTTCTTGGTTTCAAACCTCTTGATATTGTTTTCATATACTCAGCCACACAGATCTGGGGGATACTTGTCCATACTGAACTTATAAATAAAATGGGATGGCTCGAATATGTTCTTGTGACTCCCTCGCATCACCGGGTGCACCATGCTTCCAATCCCAAATATCTTGATATGAATATGGGCATGTTTCTTATCATCTGGGATAAGATGTTTGGAACATTTCAACTGGAACTCCCGGTCGAAGAATATCAACCATTAAAATATGGTCTGACAAGGCCAATAGAAAAAGAGACACCGGTCAGCATCGTTTTTCATGAATGGAGTGGCCTTCGCAAAGATCTTTTTCGAAAGGATATTGGTTGGAGAGAAAAACTCTTCTATGTCTTTGGCCCTCCCGGCTGGAGTCATGACGGAAGTCGCAAAACCAGCAAAGAACTTCCGCCAAATTGAAAACGGAGAAACGGAAACAGTTGGCGAAGCAGAAAACCAGGTGGCCCTTTCATCAATCGTGAACGTGAGTAATGAGTGATGAGTAATGAGTACTATAGCGAATATTGACTCCCGACTCTGAACTGTCAACTACCCACTCGCCATTGACCACTCGCACCCTGGCTACTCACGACTGACGACTCACGTCTCACGAAAATTATCCACGCTTTCCATACATCTGAGTTGCTCTTCATTTTTCTCCTTTTCAGCCCGTAACTTTGCGCTTTTCGTTGATTAAAATCATTTGAGCAAACAATGAATCTATTCGAGCAGCAATCCAAAGAATTCGTACCCAGGCATATTGGTACCATAGGGCAGGAACCGGAAATGTTGAAAACGATCGGTGTAAACACTCTTGAAGAACTTATTGATAAAACAATCCCATCTTCCATCCGTACCCGCTCAGGTTTAAATTTACCGGAGGCCGTTAGTGAAGCTGAGTTACTTTCAGAATTGAAAAACGTCTCTCTTCACAACAAAACTTTCCGTACTTATATTGGCCAGGGATATTATGATACTATCGTTCCATCGGTTATTCTTCGAAATGTTTTTGAAAACCCGGGATGGTATACACAATACACACCTTACCAGGCGGAAATTTCACAGGGACGTTTGGAAAGTCTTCTGAATTTTCAAACAATGGTGAGTGATCTTACCGGCTTACCCATTGCCAATGCTTCTTTGCTTGATGAGGCTACGGCAGCGGCTGAAGCGATGAACATGTTCTTTCACCAGGTAAACAAAACGGACGAAATAAGATCTCCAAAGTTTTTGTTGATAACGAGATATTCCCTCAAACAAAAGATGTGATTGTAACAAGAGCAACACCGCTTGGGATCAGGATCGTTTTCGGCGATTATAAAAAGGCGAAGATCGACAACACATTTTTGGAGCCATCGTTCAATATCCAAACAACCTTGGTTCGATCGAAGATTATCGTGATTTCGTCAATACAGTTCATAACGCCGGCGGTTATGTGGCGATGGCAACAGATCTTCTTGCATTAACTCTCTTAACATCTCCGGGTGAATTGGGTGCTGATGTAGCTGTTGGCTCTGCTCAGCGATTTGGTGTACCTCTTGGTTATGGGGGCCCCACGCTGCATTCTTTTCTGCCAAAGATGATTTTTAAAAGAGCAATGCCCGGACGTATTATCGGCGTAAGCGTTGATGCAGAAAATAATCGTGCACTTCGCATGGCATTGCAGACAAGGGAGCAGCATATCAAAAGAGAGAAAGCTACTTCAAATATTTGTACAGCGCAGGCATTACTTGCCAATATGGCGGCTATGTATGCTGTATTTCACGGCCCGCAGGGACTGAAGAATATTGCAAAACGTGTTGCCTTGCTTACACAGATCGTTGCCGAAGGGATCCAGGAAAGAAATTTTGAACTGGTGTCAGAAAATTTCTTTGATACAATTGTTGTGAAGGTAAAGGACATACAACCATTCAAAGAAAAGGCAGAACGCCAGCGGATCAATTTGCGATACATTGACGATACGCATATCGGTATTTCACTCGATGAAACTGTTGTATTGGATGATCTTTATGATCTCATCAATTGTTTTGAAAATGATGTTGATCCTGTTGCCTTTTCAATAAATGAGGATGATGAATTGGAGCATATACCTTCATTCGCGGTTCGTACTTCTTCTTTTTGACCCACCCCGTGTTTAATACGCATCATAGCGAAACGCAGATGATGCGTTATATCAAGCAACTGGAGAATAAAGATCTTTCTCTCAATACATCAATGATTTCTCTTGGCAGCTGTACAATGAAGTTGAATGCGGCCAGTGAAATGATACCCCTTAGCTGGATCCACTGGAGCGCATACATCCCTTTGTCCCTGCAGAGCAGGCAAAAGGATACGAAAAGATCGTTGATGAATTATCCGATTATTTGAATGTGATCACGGGCTTTGATGCCTGTAGCTTGCAGCCGAATAGCGGAGCCCAAGGAGAATTTGCGGGACTATTGACGATTCGAAATTTTCATTGTGGCAAATGGTGATGCAAACCGTAATGTGATCCTGATCCCGATTTCTGCACATGGCACCAATCCTGCTTCAGCCGTTATGGCCGGGCATGAAAGTAGTAGTGGTAAAAGCACTGGAAAATGGATACATCGATGTGGCAGATTTTAAAGCAAAGGCTGAACAACACAGCGTAAATCTTGCAGGCACGATGATCACTTACCCGAGTACTTATGGAATTTTTGAAGAAGAAATAAAGCTGATCTGCGATATTGTTCATCAGCACGGAGGACAGGTGTACATGGATGGGGCAAACATGAATGCACAGTCAGGATTGACCTCACCGGCGGCTTATTGGTGCAGATGTTTGTCACTTGAATTTGCATAAAACATTTTCTATTCCTCATGGTGGCGGTGGTCCGGGAATGGGGCCTATTTGTGTGAAGAGGCATTTAGCTGCGATCACTTGCCATCTCATTCGTCAATCGTGAATCGTCAATCGGTCAAATGAAGACATCTCACGATTCACGATTCACGTCTCACGGCGCTGTTTCTGCTGCGCCCTATGGAAGTGCATCCATTCTTCTTATCAGCTATGCATACATCCGCATGCTGGGTGCTGAGGGCGTTAAAAAGCAACAGAATATGCCATACTCAACGCCAACTATATGAAGGCAAGACTGGAAAATGACTTTGATATTTTATATACCGGTCATAACGGAACCTGTGCTCACGAATTTATCGTTGACCTGCGACCATTTAAAAATTCAGCGGGAGTGGAAGCGGAAGATGTTGCAAAGCGCTTGATGGATTATGGATTTCATGCACCCACAATGAGGCTTCCCGGTACCTGGGCACCATTATGATCGAGCCAACAGAAAGCGAAGACAAAGCTGAACTGGATCGTTTCTGTGATGCTTTACTAAGTATCAGGGAAGAAATAAAAGAGATCGAAGAAGGTAAGGCTGATAAAAAAGATAATCCATTGAAAAATGCACCGCATACACAATCATCGGTTGATGAGTAGCAAATGGTCACATAGTTATAGTCGGAGAAGGCTGCATTTCCATTGGATTATCGTCAGGCAAAATAAATTCTGGCCCTCAGTTGCAAGAGTGAATAATACTGTTGGTGACAGAAATCTGATCTGTGTTTGTGAACCAACAAGCAGTTATGCTGAACAGGAAGCTTAATTTTGGTGATCATCAAAAAAATTCGATTATGTCTCTAATGAATCAAAACAATCCCAAAAAGGGTAAGAAGGGAAATAAGAATCAGAAAAGTAATCCGCTGGGTTCGAAATTTATTCCTAAACCCGGGGCTGGTAAGACTAGTGGATTTAGCAGTAAGACCCCATAAGGCTGGTGGAACACAGAGGCAGTTAGTGCCATGGAGCAGCCACTCCAAGTGTAAATCGTGACCCGATAGCTATCGGGTCGTGAATCAGTCTCCCAAACGTGAATGGTAAATCAAACTCGCGTCTCAATCCTCACGTTTCACGAGGTTTGTTGAAAGTTCGCAGCCTCTTTGAATTCATCCGGGTCGCCTCTATGATCATCCTCTGAGATCATCAAACTTCGCCTCTTCAATCAGCAATTAGCCGGAACAAAATTTGCAAAGCCGCAGGAGTTGGTGTCATGGATGGGCGCAATCCAGTCGCAGGATTTTGCAATGGCAAAATGGGCCATCGGGCTACGTTTATCCGGATCGGATGATGCAATTGTTGAAAAAGGCCTTTAATGAAGAAGAAAAATTCTCCCGCATCCATGTATTAAGACCTACCTGGCATTTTGGCAACGCCAAAAGATATTCGCTGGATGCTTGATCTGACTGCTCCCCGCATTCTTTCGTCTCTTAACCCATAATGACAGGCACCTTTCACTGGATAAGAAAGTTTTGAAAAAAACTAACGATGTTTTAGCGAAAGAATTAGATGGTGGGAAACAATTAACAAGAGATGAGGTAAGAACAGTACTTCAACGAGCAAAAATTGACACAGGTGGACTTCGATTTATACACTTGGGCGTGAACATGCTGAGATCGGGTGATTTGTAGTGAACAAGAGAAGGAAATCAATTTACCTATGCTTTGTTTGATGAAAGAGCGTCTGCAAAATCAATGGGACGTGACGAAGCATTAGGCTGAGCTGACCAAACGATTTTTTACCAGCAGGGGACCCGCTACCATTTATGATTTTGCATGGTGGTCGGGCCTTCGGTTGCAGATGCGAAAAAGGCAGTAATGAAATCGTGAAGAAGAAATTCACAGAGAAGCATTGATGGGAAAGAATATTTTTAGAGTTCGGCTTCATTTAAAAATGAAATTGCTCAAACCACTTTGCTACTGCCAAATTATGATGAATATATAGTTAGCTACAAAGACAGAGCAGAGGAGGAAAAAAAACACCATTATTAAAAAAGAAAGTAAACGCAGATTTAATTCACTCTTGGTTAATACGGAGCAAAATAGCGGAACCTAAGAGCGGGCGAATAGTTAATAATCGTGCTACCGTTACTACTTCAGATTCTTTCAAACACCTGGCAGTAAAGGGCTGCACTAGTAAAGTGCAGCAAACCGCTATGGTAAATCTTCAAAATCATTGTTGCTGATATAAAGCAAATCCATATCGTAGAGCTTTTTTTTGCTCAATCCATGAATGAAAATTCCCACCGCTGATTTCCGTAACCCGCAATACTTAGCGTTACAACAAAATTATATGGTGATAGCAAACAAAACTTTTCCATGAATAAAATCTCATAGATAATTCCGCCAGTTCCCTATTAAATAAATTAAAATATTATTACGTGATTCAGCATCTCCTCAGCCTTGTACAAATATCTGCTCATGAATGTAGGACATCTTTTTGTCGGGTATATCCGACGGCAAAACGACTTAGCAGTGGTTTCGCAAAGTGGGGTTTACGCCGCCTGCGAACAGGAAGTGATAAAACAATGCTGGCAATGGTATAACTTCTCCTCGCCAGATCACACCACAGCATCTTATTACCGCATCGTTTTTATAAAAACATTCAAGACCCGCATTAGCCGTACTCGGTGCCACGTCATGTTGGGCCAACAATAATAGGATCGCCATCATGAAGGCATTGAAGCCCCGTTGATAACCATTTGATATGTGCAAGTGGCGCAGTGGGGCTCATAAATGGGAGCAGAACCGTTCAATGCGGCTTCTTCAAATGAAATTAAAAATAGATGCCGGTGGAGGTTTCCGCTAAACTACTAAATTTTTAGTTAATCGTGTTCCTCGCCAGTACATTTTTATGGTCTCCAGCATTATTGGGGTAATGTACAGCGGTAGATTATTTTGTTTGTCGGGTCATATTTAAACGCATACCAACGAGCAAACAAGCCTGCGACTTTTATCCGCTGGTGCATTTGTAAAAATCACTTTCTGAAATTCTTCAACACTCATCCGGTCATTGGATCTCGATTTACCATTGGTATTATCGGGTGTTATAAGGGTTATGTAACCACAATGGGGTTAGGGAAAATACTGAAGGGGGTAGGGGCAGGAAGATCACCTGCAGCAACGCTTCAGTGGTCATCATTATGTTTCTACGTTGATCACGGGGAAGAGATCATCATCATACAATTTATGAATTGGATAAAACCCAAGTGATAGTATAAGTAAAAAACATGTCAGTCAGAGCAGATAATATGTGTGGAAGTGGTGACCCTCCCCCATCAGCAAATTGTATAAGTCATTCATGAAAATCAGTTTTGCAGGAGCGATCTTGAATTATACAAGGCAGAGAGAATCGTGAAAAGCTGGCCGTTCAGGCACCAAAGCAAAACGTTTTAATTAAGACTATTGTAGGCCATTGAAACCGACAAAGTGTATATATAGTTACGTTTTTGTAGGAAGCGACAAATTAGATAAAAAGAAATCTTTGACGGAACTGTGCGTGATTAAAGCATCGGCTTTTTATTTCAGCACGCGCTTTGTAGTCGATAGCATGACAATAGGGAGAGAATTGAATTTCTGTGAGGAATAAAAGAAACATTCTGGAGGAAGAAATTGATGCGGATCCAAAAGACGCTTGAGCAGGTTGCCAGATACGATCAATCAATTGGTCTACCAGGAGTTGTCGTGCGTGGGCAAAGAGTTGGACTCGCCAGGACACTGATCACAAACCTGAAATTATTTTTTACGATGAAACCCATACAACGCACCGCCTGACCCACGAGCAATACGTAACCCGGAACGTAAAGCGCATAC
>ERZ1370068.1715-contig-11640_pt1 | contig 71507 bp, 122 predicted proteins | sample MGYA00561227_ERZ1370068 | MGnify/ENA primary metagenome ERZ1370068 (study PRJEB38410, sample SAMEA6850437) | metagenome | study: Metagenomic assessment of the ecological functions of the soil: analysis of the soil microbiota associated with the...
AATTGTACTTCATTCAGTTACATACGTATTGCTCAGGAGGATCCGCACTAATGCGTGTTTTTATCTGAACACGTTCTGCGTGGTAGCCGCCGGCCAATCATCGGCGAGCCCACTAGATGTAAGCAGCAAGGCACACACGAAAGCGGGCTGCAGCTTTCATTCATTGGGCAACGCCTCTGGTTCTCAGTATCGGTCAGCCGTAGGGACTTCGCCAGACTTGGGCAGTGGCGCCGGGACGGTGTGCTGGCTATACTCCCAAGGCTAACCGAGGCACTCTTCGTTTCGTAGCAGCCATTCCCGTCGATACGCATCGCAGCGAAAATTCGAGAGCGCAACGGCTCTATCACCGATTCAATCACTGGCCTATTTGGATCTCGTGTTCTTCATCGCGCCGGGACCGCTCACGTTCGATCCTGTTCGAGCGCGGCTTCGATTCGCGGATGGCGTTGTGGCTGGCGTGCCGTGCTGGTCGGCACGGCCATCGCCGGATTGAATGGCGAGCGCTGCCCGGCGTCGAGCCGAGGCCTACATCATCCGCTTCACCGAAGATCGTCCGAACCCGCTGTACCGGCGCGTCTGTTACACGTTCGCGTGGAGCGAGGTCATCGCGTTCGCCGTACTGAATATCACTGGCTTGGTGATGGCCATCGTCACCGGTCGCTGGCATCTCAGAGTAGATCTACCGCGTCGCGTATTTTCCGCTGGCCGGGATCGATCTGGGTTGCTCGGCGCGCTGGGGCGAGCTGCCACGCGTGCAGAGGCATCGACCCAAGGAGAGGGGCACGAGCGGCGCTACTTCTACGGATCGGTTTGGGCGGTGTGCGTCGCTCAGCCCGTGCTGTGGCTGTTATGGAAAGTGTTGCCGAACACACGGGTGGCCGACGTGTTCAAGCTGGTCGTCTTTGTCGGCATTCTCGCGCTCGTCATGGGCAATCTCGCCCGCCGCGGCCGCCTGCCGCGCACGCGACCCATCGTTCCAGGCGAGCTCGCCGTAGTCCGACTGAAGCCCCGGAGCGAGAACCTCATGAAAGTTTCCCGCGAAAGGCTGGGAAGGCTGGGACCAGCTACGCCCCGTTCTACGACTGGGAGAACGCCCAGCACGCTCGGGCGTCGCGACATCCTGTTCTGGCGCCGCCTGGCTTCGAGAGCGAAAGGCCGTGTCCTCGAGCTGGGTGCGGAACCGGCCGCGTTTCGCTGCCGCTCGCGCGTGCCGGTGTCTCGCTTGTCGGGATCGATCGCTCTCCGTCGATGCTGTCGCGGCAGTCCGCAGGGCTAGAACCCTGCGCCACAGAAGGCAACTCTCGTTTTTGTCCAGGGCGACATTCGCGCGCTGCCCTTCGCTCGCGGGCAGTTTTCGGCGGTGCTCGCACCGTACGGCGTCCTGCAGTCGTTGCTCGACGACGGCGATCTCGCGGCAACCCTCGAATCCGTCCATGCACGTTCTCGTCCGCAACGGGGCTTTCGGGATCGACCTCGTGCCCGGATGTTCCGAATTGGCGCGAGTACAGCAACCGCGGTTCAGCTGAGGGGCCGGAAAGCCGGCGGAGCTCATCTCACGCTGATTGAGATCGGTTCGTCAGGACCACGAAACGTCGCCTGACCAGATTCGAACAGCGCTATGTGGAGCGCCGTGGCAAACGATCGAATCGAGCATCAGTTCGAATTGAGCGTTCCGCACGCTCTCGGTACCGCAAATGGTGCAACGTCTGGAACGCACGGGTTTCAGTGTGGAGGCCGCTTCTTGGCGACTATCGCGGGCACCCGTGGGACGAGCGTGCGGACGTCTGGATCATCCTCGCCCGGCGTGTGGTAAGATTTGCGCGCGTTCAATTCATTGGTTTTTCTGGAGTTCCGCCATGTCCGGCCATTCCAAGTGGCACTCAATCAAGCACAAGAAGGGCGCCGCTGACGCCAAGCGCGGGCAAGATCTTCACCCGCCTCATCAAGGAGCTGACGGTCGCGGCGCGCGCCGGCGGCGGCGACCCCGACATGAACCCGCGCCTGCGGACGCATCATCGCCGACGCCAAGCAGAGCAACATGCCCGCCGACAACATCAAGCGGGCTATTCGTCGCGGCACGGGTGAAGAACCGGGCGTGTCGTACGAGGAGGCGCAATACGAAGGCTACGGCCCCGGGCGGCGCCGCGGTCATCATCGATGTCCTGACCGACAACAAGAACCGCACGGTCGGCGAGCTGCGTCACCTGCTCGAAAAGCACGGCGGCAATCTGGCGGCCGCCAAACGCCGTCGCCTGGATGTTCACCAAGAAGGGCTACATCGTCATCGAAAAGTCAAGGCGGACGAAGAGAAGCTGATGAGCGCCGTGCTCGACGCCGGCGCGCGACGATCTGCAGGACGACGAGGACAACTGGGAAGTGCTTCAGCGCGCCCGGAGGCGTTTCCGGCCGTGCACGACGCGGTGAAGAAGCTCGGCATCGAGCCTGCGACGCGCGCAGGTCTCGATGATTCCGCAGAACTACGTGAAGCTCGAAGGCAAGCCGGCGCAGCAGATGATCAAGCTGATGGAAGCGCTCGACGAGCACGACGACGTGCAGCACGTCTGGTCGAACTTCGACATCGACGAGAAGGAGATCGAGGCCTCGCTCGCGTGAAGATTTTCGGCATCGATCCCGGCTCCGAGCGCACCGGTTATGGCTGCGTCGAGACCGACGGTTCGCGCCACCGCCTGGTCGATCTGCGGAGCGATCACGAGCCGCCGCCGCCACGTCGTTTCCCGACAAGCTGCTGGCGATTCATACACGGCCTCGCTGCGCTGCTCGCCGAATGCCGGCCCGATTGCGTGGCGATCGAGAACCTGTTCCACGCGGTCAACGTCCGGAGCGCGCTGAAGCTCGGGCACGCGCGCGGCGTGGCGATGCTGGCGGCGGTCGAAGCCGGCGTCCCGGTCGTCGAGTACACGCCCGCCGAGATCAAGCGCGCGGTGGTCGGCTATGGACGGGCCGAGAAGCACCAGGTTCAGCAGATGGTGAAGCTTGATTGCTGCGGCGCTGCCGTCGTTCCAGCGCCCACGACGCGGCGGACGCGCTGGCCGTTGCCATCTGTCACCTGCATTCGACCTCGACGGCTCATGGCCGGCGGCGCGTCCGCAGGCATCGCGCGCGGCAGGCCGACCAGCTGGCGTCACTATCGGCCTAACTGGACGCTTGTGATCGCGCATCTGCGCGGCCGGATCTTCGAGAAGCAGCCAAACCGGGTCGTCGTCGACGTCAACGGCGTCGGCTATGACGTCTCCGTGCCGCTGTCCACGCTTCTACGGTCTGGGCGAGGCCGGCGGCGAGATCGCGCTGCGCATTCACACGCACGTGCGCGAGGATGCGCTGTCGCTCTACGGTTTCGCGACGCGTGCTCGAGCAGGACCTGTTCGAGCGGCTGATCGGCGTGAGCGGCATCGGACCGAAGGTCGCGCTTGCCGGTCCTGTCGGGCATCGAGCCGCCGGATCTCGATGCAGCGCGATCGAGCGCGGCGACGTCGCGCGCCTGACCGCGATTCCCGGCGTCGGCAAGAAGACGTCCGAGCGCATCGTGCTCGAGCTGAAGGATCGGCTGCCGCGTCGCGTGACAGCCGCGGCGGCGCGGCACGGTGCGAGCCTGCGCCGTTGCGCGACGATCGTGCTCTCGGCGCTGATGAACCTGGGGTATCATCGGCCGCTTGCCGAGAAGGCCGTGGACGTCGGCCATCAAGGCGACGCCGGACGGCGACTTCGAGCGCACGTTGAAGCAGGCGCTCCGCGAGCTGGCGAAGTAAGGCCGTGCGTCGAACGTCGACGCGGAGCATGACCGACGATCGATCGTGACGGCCGCGCGCGTCGACGAAGACGCGCAATACGAAGCGGGACTGCGGCCGCGCACGCTCGACGACTACATCGGACAGGACCGTGTTCGCGAGAACCTGCAGGTCGCGATCGCCGCGGCGCGCCAGCGCGGCGAGGCGCTCGACCACGTGCTGCTGCTACGGTCCGCCGGGTCTCGGCAAGACGACGCTCGCCTACGTGATCGCGCAACGAGACTGGGCGTGCCGGTCCGCGCGACGTCAGGTCCGGCGATCGAGAAGCCCGGCGATCTGGTCGGCATCGTGACCAACCTCGCGCCAGCGCGAAGTGCTGTTCATCGACGAGATCCACCGGATGTCGCCGGCGATCGAAGAAATCCTCTATCCGGCGCTCGAGGACTACGAAGCTGGACATCGTGATCGGCCAGGGCCCGAGCGCGCGGATCGGTCAAAGATGCCGCCTCGAGCGATTCACGCTGATCGGCGCGACGACGCGGACCGGGCTGCTGACCTCGCCGCTGCGGTCGCGGTTCGGCATCGTCGCACCGGCTCGAGTTCTACACGCCGGCGGATCTCGAGGAGATCGTGCGCCGGTCGGCGCGGATCCTGGACGTGCCGATCGACGATGCCGCGGCGAGCGAGATCGCCCGGCGATCGCGCGGCACGCCGCGCGATCGCCAACCGGCTGCTCCGGCGCGTGCGCGACTACGCCCAGGTCCGGGCCGGACGGCACGATCACGCTCGACGTGGCTCGCGCCGGGCTCGAAGCTGCTCGAAGTGGACGAGCACGGCTTCGACGAAATCGATCGGAAGCTGCTCCGGACGATCATCGACAAGTTCGGCGGCGGCCCGGTCGGCCTCAACACGCATCGCCGCCGCGATCAGCGAAGAGAAGGACGCGATCGAGGACATTTACGAGCCGTTTCTGATCCAGATCGGATTTCTGGATCGGACGCCGCGCGGCCGCGTCGCGACGGCCGCGCGCCTGCGGCTACTTCGGGCTCGACGCGCCCGGGAGGGATTCACGACTGTGGTAACGACTCGACCGGCACACGCCGGCTACGTCGCGGCAAGCGTCAGCGCCGCGCCCGCGGGCGGACGACCGACGACGATCGGTCGCTGGCGACCTACGTGCCGCCGCGCGTGCTCACGCAACGCCGATCTCGAGAAGATGGTCGACACGACGCGACGAGTGGATCCTGCAGCGCACCGGCATCCGCGAGCGCCACATCGTCGATCCGGGCGTCGCCACGTCCGGATCTCGGCAAGGAGGCCGCGCTGGCTGCGATCGCCAGGGCGGGCCTCGACCCCGACGACATCGGCGTCATCGTCGTCGGACACGGTGACGCCCGGACATGATGTTCCCGAGCACCGCCTGCCTGATCCAGCACAAGATCGGCGCGCATCGCGCCTGGGGCTTCGACCTCAGCGCCGCCTGCTCGGCGTTCACCTATTCGCTGACGACGGCGAGTCAGATGGTGGCGACCGGCGCGCACGATCACGCGCTGGTCGTCGGCGCCGACGTGATGTCGAGCATCATCGACTACACCGATCGGTCGACCTGCGTGCTGTTCGGCGACGGCGCCGGCGCGGTGCGTCGTCTCGGCGGCGCGCTGGCGACGAGGGCGCGATCCTCGACTTCGAGCACGAAATCGACGGCGGCGGCGGGCCCGGCGCTGCTGCATGCCGGCCGGCGGCAGCCTCACAGCCGCCGTCGCACGAGACCGATCGATCAGCGGCTGCACTACGTGAAGCAGGACGGGCAGACCGTCTTCAAGTTCGCCGTCCGGAAGACCGAGGAGATTTCGCGCCGGGTGCTCGAGCGCAACGGCCTGACGCCCGCACGACCTCGATCTGTTCGTGTCGCATCAGGCCAACCGCCGCATCATCCAGTGCGGCGACCGAGAAGCTCGGCTCGACCCGGCGAAAGTGATCATCAACATCGAGCGGTTCGGCAACACGACGGCGGCGACGATTCCGCTGGCGCTGAACGACGCGGTCTGCTCCGGTCGGTTGAAGAGGGGAGACCTCGTGCTGCTGGCATCCGTCGGCGGGCGCCGGGCTTTACGGTGGGAGCGGTATTGTTGCGGTGGGGATTCTGACCAAAGTTGAAAGTCGGAAAGTGGAACGTAAGTTGGCAAGCTGAATCGCATCTGCGCGTGGGTGATCCACTGCTGCGGACGCGCAGGCGTCAGGTTTTGTCGCCCAACGCCGATTCCCATTAGCCGCAGACAGTTGCGCACGAAAGAGGGCGCACCTCTCGGCGACGTGTTCGCGTTTGTGAGCGGGCTCTACTTCGTGGCAAAGCTGGCCTACGCGCGACGCTTTGCGGCCGTGCCGGACCCCACGCAATCCGGTCGTCGGGGAAGGAATTTGAGGTCATCACCCGACGGCTCGGTCTTCGTCGGGGCCGACACCCGCGTGACCTCCTCTGCGCTGCGCGCTTTGCGACCGGCGATGATCACCGAAAACCACGAGCTATCGTCGTCCGCTCGAGCAGAGCGCTCGGGCGTGCTGCGCGAGATCGGATCCGAATGCGACGTCGTGCTCCTCGGCAGCGTTGCGTCTCCCAAGTAACGTCGGCGTGCTCTGCACCATTTTGGAGATCGCCTCCGGTTTCCGCTCGACTTCGTCGGCCGTGGCGACGTGACGCGGCGGTCTGCTCCTCAGGAGAAGCGGCCGAAGGCGATGAGGCTCGAATGCGCGTCGGTAGCCGGCGCTGTTCTGCATGGTCCGCGGCCTCGAAGCTGCCGCCGCTCAAGCGCCAGGAGAGCCAGGCGGCTGTCGCCGAGAAGCAGCGCACACAGAGAAATTCACCGCAGAGCGCGCGAAGAACGCAGAGGCATCTAATCGTTAGCGTTCGACCCCTCTGCTGGTCACTGCGGGCTCTGCGGTGCAACCTTCTCTAGCGGTCTCCGCATCCTCCGCGGCCCTCGCGCGCACATGCTGAAGCCGTCCCATCCAGATCCCAAGCGACCTCGATAATGTCGTCCTAACCGTCGACGGCCGCGAAGTCCGCTTGACCAATCTAGCAAGATTTTCTGGCCGGACCTCGGACTGACCCGGAAGCCTGCTGCAGTACTACGCGAACGTCGCGCACGTGCTGTTGCCTGCACGTGCGCGATCGCGCGATGGTCATGAAGCGATACCCGCACGGCGCCGCCGGAGACGTTCTTCTTCATGAAGCGGGCGCCAAGCCCACGCCCTGCCTGGATTCGAGATCTGCCGGATCAGATCACCGGTAACGGGTAACGTCATTCGACTTTCCGATGATTCCGGATCGAGCGGCGCTCTGTGTGGGTGATCAACCTCGGCTGCATCGATCTCAATCAATGTGCTGCGCGCGTGACGATGACGTGGATCGGCCGGATCTACCTTCATTTCGATCTCGATCCTGGCGTGGACGCAACATTCGACCAGGTGTGCGAGAGGCGGGTCTCATCGTGCGTCGAGGCGTTGGAGGTCTTGAAGATGCCGTCGCTCGTGAAGACGACAGGATCGAAGGGTCTTCACATCTATGTTCCGATCATCCGCGGGCCGGCAGCAGAAGGACGTGTGGACGTTTGCCAAGGCGCTTGCAACGGAGCTCGCGTCGTGCGGCACCGAGGCGCTCGTTGACGGCCGAGTACCGGGTCGCCAATCGCCCGCGCGGCCGCGTGCTGGTGGATTACAACCAGAACGCCTGGGGCCGGACGCTGGCGTCGATCTCATTCAGTCCGGCCCGCGGCCGGACGCGACCGGTTTCGACGCCAGTCACCTGGAAGGAAGTCGAGCGCGGGATTCACATCGAGGACTTCACGACGCGCAACCGTTCCTCCCGCGTGATGCAGGAAGCTCGGCGATCTCTGGGCGCCACTCAATCCAGCGCGAGGGCGCTTCGATCTCGAGAAGATAAACGATCTGATGGACGTTCAGGAGTTCGATTTCGATCTTCCCGTCGATCTGATCGCGCAGGAGCCGAGTGCGGAGCGGGATCGAGCTCGGCTGCTCTGCATGGATCGCGCGACAGGCCAACTCGAGCATCGGTCGATTCCGACCTTCCCGAACCTGCTGGATCCGGGTGATGTGCTCGTGCTGAACGACACGCGCGTGTTTCCGGCGTGCGGCTGCTCTGGGTCGTCGCGTCCCGAAGCGGTGGACGCGTCGAGTGCCTGCTCGTCGGTCGGGTGCCGGAAAGCGCAGACCATTGGGCGGCGCTCGTGCATCCCGGGCAACGGCTCGGTCCCGGTGCTCAGTTGATGTTCGAAGGCGATCGCTCCGCTTCAGGGCGAGATTCTGGCGCAGCGGCACTATGGACGCCGGATCATCCGCTTGTGGACGCCCGACGGATCACCGGTCGAGGACGCCGTCGACGCGATCGGCCATGTCCCCCTGCCGCTCCTTATCAAGCGAATGGACCTGCGAGCCGATCGAGACCAACGCCAGACGGTCTATGCACAGCAGCGAGGGTCGGTTGCGGCACCGACAGCCGGTCTCCACCTGACTCCGCTCTTCTGGCCGCACTCCAGGCCCGAGGGCGTCGTTCAGTGTCGATATCACCGCGCGTAGGGTACGGCACGTTTCAACCTGCTGCCGTGTCGATCGCGTCGAAGATCATCGCGGCTCGAGCGAACACTACGAGATTCACCGGAAGGCGCGTGAGGCTGATCAATCCTCGCCATCGCCGAGCGCCGGCGATGCCTCATCGCTGTCGGCGCGACGACGTTACGACGCGCACCCTTAGAAGCAGTGGCCGATCGCCCACGATGGCCGCCTAGCGGCCGGGTGCGGGGTCAACCGATCTTTTCATCTATCCAGGATTCGAGGTTTCACATCATTTGGCGGACTGATGACGAATTTTTCATCTGCCTCGTTCTTCGCTCCTGATGCTGGTGTCCGCATTTTGCCGGTCGTGAGCGAGTGTTGGCCGCATATTCGGCTGCTGTTGCCGCACGATACCGGTTCTACGGCTACGGCGATGCGATGCTGATTCTTTGAAATGCACAATGCAAAACGCAAACTAACGAACCCCAAATGTTGACCTGGTGATCGGACCATCAGTGTAACACGAAAGGTTCAGCCGGAGTAGCTCAGTTGGTGAGAGCACGCGTCTCATAAGCGCGGGGTCGGCGGTTCGAATCCGCCCTCCGGCACCAGCCTTCGCCTCGCCTGACCTGTCAGCGCTAGCGGGCTGGGCATGGCCAGCGCAGCGGCGGGCAGAGGCCGGAACACTAGCGTGGCGAGCCCGCGACCCATACACCGGGCGAAGGCTGTCCGCCGAGCTTGGCTCCGGATCCAGGTCAAGCCGAAGGTGAACGGGTCACATGGATCCACTGCTCGATCGCGTCCGACAGTTTCATCCGCCGCCACGAGCTGGCCGGTCGCGATACCCATGTCGTCGTAGCGCTGTCGGGCGGGTCGGAGTTCCGTCGGCGCTGACGCATATCCTGCGCGACCTCAAACCGAAGGCGAGCTGTGCGTTGTCGGTCTCGCCCATTTCAACCATCAGCTGCGGCACGCGGCCGACGAAGACGAGCGGTTCTGTAGACGGCTTGCCGAATCACTTGCAGCTGGCCGATCTGCGTCCCGAACGGGAAGATGTTGCAGCTCGTGCCCGGCTGGAACGGCGGTCCGTGGAATCGGCTGCCCGCACTGCGCGACGCGTTCTTCCAGAGCGCGCCCGCGCGCTACCTGCGGCCCATGCGGTCGCGCCTGGGCCACACGCGCGACGACCAGGCAGAGACGTTCCTGCTGCGGCTCCACGAGGGGTGCCGGCGTGCGGGGTCTGGCGGCAGATGCACCCGCGCAACGGGGTGCTGATTCGGCCGCTCTTGTCTGTGCCGGACGGGACGAGCTGCGCGCCTATCTCGCCGAAGCTGGGGTCACGGCGACTGCTTGAGGACGAGTCGAACGCCGATGTCTCCATTCCCAGGAACCGAGGTCCCGTGCCGAACTGATTCCGTTCCTCGATGGACCGGTTCAACCCCGGATTGTGGACGTTCTGGCGGATGAGGCTGAGCCTCGGCGCGGGAGATCCTTCAATGGATCCAGTCGAAGCCGATAAGCTCTTGACGAAGTCGCAAGCCGTCGAGTCTCAAGTCCGCCGCGCTCGGGCGCAGCCCCGATACTTCAGGCTTCAGACTTCAGACTTCCTGCCCTGGAGATCGATACCCTGATGACTGCGCCCCGGCCCTGCGGCAGTTCGCGCTCTGGCAGGCCACGAGCGCCGTTGCGGGCGGACGGCCAGTTTCCTTCGAGCACGTTCAATCCGCTCTTCGTCTACTCGAATCGGCGGAGGGGGCGCGCAGATTTGCCGGGTCATCGCCTGGAACGGAAGGGCGCCTTGCTCGTCTTAACAGGTAGGCCCCCGGGGTAGATCTGGGCGGCGGGTTCGACAGGATGGAAAGAACCTTTTCGATCATCGAGCTGTCTGATTACAGGGAGGTCGTTGTTCGCATCTATCGGGTCCGTTGTTTCTGCCGAAACGTTGCCGGCGGAGGGGTATCAGATGCTCGAGCGTTGAGCGGCGATCCGCTGTCGCCGCTCGTGCGGGCCGACCTCTGCCGCGGGCCGCTGGCGCGTCCGAAATCGGCATCCCGGCGACCGGTTCCAGCCGCTCGGGTTGGATGGGCGGAAAAAGCTGCAGGATTTCTTCGTGGATCGTAAGGTGCCCGCGGCAGGAGCGGGACCGCGTGCCACTGGTGGTGAACGAAGCCGGACCGGATCGTCTGGGTTGCCGGTTACGGAATTGACGAGGTGTTTCGGGTAACGGACCCCGCGCAAGCCGTGGTAATCTTGAGACTTAAGCTTCTGGGAGGCCCTGCGTGAACTCGACGTTCAAGAGTCTCGTGTTTTGGATGGTCTTGGTCGTGGTCGGGGTCCTTATCTGGAACTTTTCGACGAAGTTTCAGCAGAGCGACCGTCCGGTCAACTTCAGCGAGTTCATGTCCTGGGTCGAGGGCGGAACTGTTGTCAGTGTCGAATTACGGGCCAGGAAATCTCAGGCAGAGACCAAGAGGCGAGCGAGCCATTTCACTCGTACGCGCCCAGCCAGTACGAAGGTCTCGTCAACAAGTTGATCGATCGCGGAGTGATGGTCAAAGCCAAGGAGCCGACGACCAGCCCGTGGGCGTCCCTCCTCTATTCATGCGGTCCGATCCTGCTCTTTGGTCGGGTTCTGGATCTTCTTCATGCGCCAGATGCAGAGCGGCGGCAACAAGGCGCTGTCGTTCGGCAAGAGCAAGGCGAAGCTCTCCTCGAGCTCGCAGAAGAAGGTCACGTTCAAGGACGTGGCCGGCGTGGACGAGGCGAAGGACGAGCTCCAGGAAATCATCGAGTTCCTCAAGGAGCCGCAGAAGTTCAGAAGCTCGGCGGCCGCATTCCGAAGGGCGTGCTGCTGATGGGCCCCCGGAACCGGCAAGACGCTGCTGGCGCGCGCCGTCGCGGGCGAAGCGAACGTGCCCGTTCTTCTCGATCAGCGGCTCGGACTTCGTCGAGATGTTCGTCGGCGTCGGCGCGTCGCGCGTGCGCGACCTGTTCGAGCAGGGCAAGAAGAACGCGCCCTGCATCGTCTTCATCGATGAAATCGACGCCGTCGGCCGCCATCGCGGCGCCGGCCTCGGCGGCGGCCACGACGAGCGCGAGCAGACGCTGAACCAGCTGCTCGTCGAGATGGACGGCTTCGAATCGAACGAAGGCGTCATCCTCGTGGCGGCGACGAACCGTCCGGACGTGCTCGATCCGGCGCTGCTGCGCCCGGGCCGCTTCGATCGCCGCATCGTCGTCAACCGTCCGGACGTGAAGGGCCGCGAAGGCATTCTGGCGCGTCCACACGCGCAAGATTCCGATGTCCGACGATGTCGAGATCGTCGGTGCTGGCGCGGGGGCATCGGCCGGTTTTCGGGCGCGGACCTGGCGAACCTCGTGAACGAGGCGGCGCTGAACGCCGCGCGGCTACAACCAGAAGGTCGTGCGGATGCACGACTTCGAGTTCGCCAAGGACAAGGTCCTGATGGGATCCGAGCGTCGCTCGATGATCATCAGCGACGCAGAAAAGCGGGTCACGGCGATTCACGAAGCCGGCCACGCGCTGCTGACCGTGCTGCTGCCGCACGCCGATCCGATTCACAAGGTGACGATCATTCCGCGCGGCATGGCGCTCGGCGCTGACGCAGCAGCTGCCGGCAGACGAGAAGCACAACTACTCGCGAGACTACCTGAACGGACCAGATCGCGATTCTGCTCGGTGGCCGCATCGCCGGAAGAGATCACGCATCGGACAGCCTCACCACCGGGCGCCGGCAACGACCTCGAGCGGGCCACCGGACCTGGCCCGCCGCATGGTCTGCGAGTGGGGCATGAGCGACGCCATGGGGCCGCTGACCTTCGGCAAGAAGGAGGAGCAGATCTTCCTCGGCCGCGAGATCGCGCAGCACCAGGATTACAGCGAAGACACGGCGCTCAAGATCGATCACGGAGGTCAAGCGCTTCGTCACCGACAACTACCAGGCGTTCGCACGCGATCCTGATCGAGAACAAAGGAGACGCTGATCAAGATCGCCGATGCGTTGCTCGCCCGCGAGAGTGCTGGACGCCGATCAGGTCAAGCGGCTGCGCAGCCGGGTTGTCGCTGGACGAGCTGCAGCCGGCGTCGCCTCGGCCGCCCGTGTCACGACGAAGGACGCAGGCACGGCCACGCGCAGAAGGAGCGGGCTCACGCTGGTGCCCTCGCTGAACAAGCCACTCGCCGCAGGACAGTAACGTTGGCCGCTCGGTCGATTCGTCGATTGGTCACATCATGAACTGACAACCGAACGCCTGACGATTCTAATTGACTGAGCTGTACATTGCACGACGCGCGGCTTTCTTCTTCATCTTGCCACTCCAGATCGGCGACACTGCTCCGTCTCGGTGAGCGCCGCTTGGTGATGGGGATCCTCAACGTGACGCCGGATTCTTTTGCGCGAAGACCGAGTCGCGCATCGAGCACTGCGCTCAGCGTCGTGATCCCGCCCTGCAGATGGAAGCGCACGGGGCCGACCTGATCGACGTTGGCGGCGAGTCGACCTCGTCCGGGCCTCGGACCCGCTGTCGCTCGAAGAGGAGCTCGCCCGGGTGGTTCCCGTTGTTCGCGAGCTGGGCGAGCGCCTGCGGGTCCCGATCTCGATTGATACACTACAAGGCGGGCGTAGCGCGTGCGGCGCTCGGTTTGGGCGCGTCGCTTGTCAACGACGTCAGCGGCTACGCTTCGACCCGGCCCTGGCCAAGGTCGTCGCGGAACACAGCGCCGGGCCTCATCGCTGATGCACACGCGCGGCAGGCCGAAAACACATGTGCTCGGAGGCGACCATGCAAAACCTGGTCGCTGACGGTGGCTCGAGGCCGAAGGCGAGTCTCGACGTTGACCCAGTCGGCGGGCGTGTTACTGAGCGCGATCGTCGTCGATCCGGGGATCGGGTTTGCCAAACGGCCGGAGCACAGCTATGGTGTGCTGGCACGGTTCGGACCGGATTGCCGGGCTGTTGGAGCGCCCCGTCCTGATTGGGCCTTCGCGGAAGTCGTTCGTGGCGTTCTGCGTTGGATGACCGAGCCGGCGGCCGAAAGGGATTAGGGGAACTTCGGCCGCTGTTACCGGCGCTGAGTCCCTTGCGGGTGCCTCGTGGTGCGCGTCCACGCCGGTCTGCCGAGATGGCTTGCAAGTCGAATGCAAGGTGTCGCCAGAGGAGATCCGAGACAGCGGTAGCAGTGATGCCATTGACCTTAGCCATTGCATTGCATTGTGTGGCGGTGACCTGCTCTTCTTACGACGTCCTCCTGTCAGCTGGTGGGACATCGCCGACATCATCGTCGTGTCGCTGCTGATCTACGAGGTGCTCAAGCTCATTCGCGGCGCACTGCGCTGTGCAGATGGCGCTCGGGGCCGGCGTTCTGGTCGCGCTGTTCTTCGGATCGCGGTGGAGTCACCTCGAAACCGTCAACTGGCTGGTGCGCAACGCCGTCCGGTTACGGCGTTTTCGCTTTCATCGTGCTGTTTCAGTCGGACATCCGCCGGGCGCTCGCGCACATGGGTCGTGCTCCGTTCTTCCGATATTTCGCAGGCCCGAGGCGGCCGAAGGAGTCGATCGAAGGAGCTGGTGGCGGCCACGCAGCATGCTCGCGGCCGAAGCGTATCGGCGCGATCATCGCGATCGAGAGCGGAGATTGGGCTGAGGAGCTACATCGAAAGCGGGATCCCGCTCGACGCAGTGCTGACAGTCTACGACCTGCTCTTGAGCATCTTTCAGATCTACGTCGCCGCTTCACGACGGCGCGGTCATCGTTCGAAGACGATCGGGTTGCGGCCGCCGCATGTTTTCTTACCTCCATGACCGTCAATCCAAACCGCGGCAAGCGAGCTCGGGTCGCGGCATCGCGCCGCCATCGGGTTCGACCGAAGAGAACGACTCGGTGGCCATTGTCGTGTCCGAGGAGACGGGAGCATCTCCCTGGTCTGCGACGGCGCAGATCGAGCGCGGCCCTGCAAGTCGACGATCTGCGTATCCAGCTTCGCGCCCTCGTTTCGCAGCGCCGGTCTCGTTCCGTCGAGCGCAATCTTCCACGCGTCGACAAGCGGGCGGTCGTGGTAGGCACAGCTGAGCGGTGGCGGGCCGAGATGACGCTCTGGCCCTTTCGGCACCTTGGTCTCCAGCTGTTGGTCCATCGCGCTCGCGGCGTGATGCTACTGGATGGTCGTCGCCGGAGAGGAGACCGTAGAACGCGGCATGCAGAATTCCGCTCGAGCTGCAGCAGTTCCCCCGGTCTCGAGCTTCAGAGCGAGGCCGCCATCGACGGTGGATGTGCGCGTGCGCGGAGGTCCAGGGCGCTCAGCCGCTTGTCTCCACCCGGTCGACGTTGTGGCCGTCCTCGACCTCCGGGGCGCCCAACCCGGCCAACGCCTGTTTCACGTGACGCCCGATCAGATTCGTGTGCCTTTCGGTCTGGAAATCGTCCAGAGTCACGCCTTCGTCGGTTGCGTTTGTGTTCGAGAAGTCGGCGAGCAAGCAGGTGCCGGTGCTGCCCGCGGTCGAAGGCAAGCCCGCTCCGGGATTCGTCGTCGGCAAAGTGAGTGCCGACCCCAACACCGTCGAAATCGTCGGGCCCGAGAGCTCCGTCGAAGCGGGCGGCAGCAGCGTTGACTGAGCCTAGTGTCGGTGGCCGGTGCGCAGCGAACCGGTGCGCCACACCGTGACAGTCGGGATGCTGGACTCGACGCTCGCGTCTCAAGGCGTCCCGAACAGCCGTTGTCGAGCGTTCAGATTGCGCCGGGACCTGCCGAACGTGCGATCCGCAATGTGGCCGTGCGTGTCTGCGGAGACCTCGGCTCAACCTTGACGGCGCAAGCGAACCCGTCGACCGTCGACGTCGAGCGTTCGAGGCAGCCGTGAAAGTACTGGTCGGCGCGAGTACCGACCACATCAACGCATATGTCGACCCTTGCAGGATTGGGTGCCGGCAATACACCCTTCAAGTCCGCGCCGACGCGACGCGGGACGCCGGTACGTGACCCGCATCGACCCGGCCATGGTGCGTGTGCGCATCGTCGGCGGCGCCCACTGACCCGGAAGCACTGTGACTCCTCGCCTCTTTCGGTAGCTGACGGTGTCCGCGGCGTCGCCGGACGCTATCCACTCGATCCTGCGACCGTCCAGTCGCCTGGGGGCGGCGCTCGTCCGAGGTCTGCCGACTCGGAGTCGCGGTCGCCTCGGTTCTCTCATCGGTCGAGACACACGCGAGTCCGGGATCGCTGGATCGAGGCGTGAGACTCGCGCACGGTGCACGACAGGCGAAGGTGCGTCCGTTGTGAGCGCGGGCGTCGTGCCGACACCAGCGATCGCCTACCTCGCCCGAGCCGAGAGGCTATGACGCGCAGGCGTCGTCATTTCCGCGTCCCACAACCCGTTCGGAGACAACGGCATCAAAGTCTTCTCGGGTCGGGGCGAGAAATTCACCGACCGTGTCGAACGCAGAAGTTCGAAGCGATCTGTTGCCGACGGGTCGTGGGTCGCCCGAGACGGTCGAACGGAGCCAGTGGCTAGGGCAGATCTGGTTGGATCGTGGCCACTCGATCACCTTCGAGCGGTGCTTCCGGGGAGGACTCCGGACTGAGCGGACTCCTGCCAGGAGTCGATTGTGCGAACAGCGCACGACCACTGTCGCGCCGAGATTGTTCGAAACGCTGCGGAATCCGAACCATCGTGATTGCGGCAACAGGCCCGACGGCCGCAACATCAATTTGGCCTGCGGCTCGACGCATCCCGAGCATCTCGCGGCTGCGGTCGTGAACAGCGGCTGTGACATGGGAGTGGCATTCGACGGCGACGGCGACCGCGCGATCTTCGTCGATCACAGCGGGCGTGACCGTCAACGGCGATGCTGTCGCTGCTGATGTGTGCGAGTCAGCTCATCAAGAGGGACGACTTGCGGGCAACGCGATGTGTTGCGACTGTGATGAGCAACATCGGGCTCGAGATAGCGTTGCGCCAAGCGTGGGATCGGCTTGGTGCGCTGCCCGTCGGCGACAAATGCGTGATGGAGGAGATGCTGAAGCGGGGCTTATCGCTCGGCGGTGAGCAATCCGGCCACATCATCTTCGCCGACTACTTGTTCACGGGCGACGGCCTGTGCACGGCGCTCAACGTGTTGAGAACGAGTCCGGATCGACCGGTCGCACGCTCGCGGACCTGGCTTCCGAACTGACCACGTATCCCCAGGTGCTCATCAATGTCCGGTTCGCGACGAAGGTCGACCTTCGTCACAGTGCCGGCCATATCACGAGGCCATGGCGCCGCGTCGAATCGCGGCTCAGGGTCAGCGGTCGGCTGCTCGTTCGTTATTCAGGGACGGAGCCTCTTCTGCAGAGTCATGCTCGAAGGAACCCACGAGCACGAAATCCGGGCCTGGGCGACAGGAGATCGTCGACGTGGTCCAGGAACACTTGGGATAACTTTCAGCGGGCCGGCGATCATGGTCCGTCTCTCGGTCAACGTCAACAAGGTCGCCACACTCCGTAACTCGCGAGGTGGCGCGGTGCCGAGCGTGCTCGAGGCGGTCGATGTTTGCATTGCGGCGGGCGCTCCAGGAATCACCGTCCATCCTCGTGCCGACCGGCGGCACATTACACCGGAGGATACGCGCCAGATCGCGCACATGCTCGCGGAGGCCGACTGCCTCACGTCGAGTTCAACGTCGAGGGTGATCCCACGGCCGGACCTTCTTGCGTTGGTCCGTGAAGTCGCGCCCGATCAGTGCACGCTGGTGCCCGTCGTTCCCGGCGAAATCACGAGCCATGCGGGCTGGCAGCCCGATAGTTCTTCTGCTCAGCTGCGTGATGTGGTCGCCGACCTCAAGTCGCGCGGCATCGCGTGAGCGTGTTTGTCGACCCGCGTCCTGACTCGATCGAATGGGCCGCTGCCGTGGGCGCCGATCGCGTGGAGCTGCTACTGGAACCATACGCCCGGGCTTTGGGGTGGGAATTGAACCGGGACGTCGCTCGTTTCAGGAGTATGTCGAAGCCGCCAGACTCGCGACGTCGTGCGGATTGGGGATCAATGCCGGCCACGACCTCGACCTCGAGAACCTCGTGCTCTTTCGCACGTTGCCGGACTGGATGAAGTATCAATCGGCCATGCCATTATCTCGCGCGCAGTTTTCGTCAGGCCTTGCGACCGTCGTCCACGAGTACCTGGCCGTGGTGGCCGGCTCTCGGGACGCTCAGTCGAGTCCGTCTGAAGTAGACGCCTTTCGACGTACGTTGTTATCATCAGGCTTCCAGCTGTCGGCTCCCAGCTACCAGTTGACGGTTTATCGACCTATCCACAGTCCCGCTATTCCTGCTGAGAGCTGGAAGCTGGAAACCGGAAGCTTGTGATGAAATCCGAATCCGTAGCATTCGCAATGGCCGGCGTCGTGTTCGGCTTGATCGCGGGCTGGGTCGATCGGCCCCAACAGGCGAGTCCTGCCACCACCCCCGGCTCAAGTGAGCGCGCCCGCGACCTGCGGCCCAAGGGGAACGACGCGGGCGGCCTTGCTGGACGAAGCGCAGGTGAATGCGCTCAAGTCGGTTGCCGATCGGGAGCCTTCGAACGCCCAGCCGCGCGTCGCAACTCGGCAATCTGTATTTCGACGCCGAGCGCTACGACGATGCAATCAAGTGGTGCATGGAGAGGCGACGAAGCTGGCGCCGAACGACGTCAACCTGAGCACCGATCTCGGCGTCTGTTACTACTACACCAATCAGCCCGACAAGGCGCTCGAGCAGTTCGCCCACTCGCTCAAGATCGATCCGAACCATTTGAAGACGCTGCTGAACCTCGGCATCGTGAGGGCGTTCGGCAAGCAGGATCTCGACGGTGCCGCGCAAGCGTGGCAGCAGGTCTTGCAGCTGTCGCCCGACAGTCCGGAAGGGCAGGCGGCGAAGCGTGCGCTCGACAGCTTCAAATCGCGCGCATCCGGTATCGGCGGCTCGTCACGACAAGCCTGGTGCCTGATGCTTCGGCGTCGTCTTGAATTGCTCCTCATCCTGTTCATCGCGCGCGGGCACTCTGGCGCGTGATTGACGGCGTCGATCGAGGGCATCGCCGGTCGCGAGCACGCCGTACCGCGCGCGTGGCACTCCAGATGGTTCGCGATCCGGTCTGCGGCACGTTTGTCGTTCCCGAAGCGCTGTCGTGCTGACCGACGGCCGCGGCCGCACCTTCTTCTGTTCTGCGAATGTCGTGATGCCTACCGGTGCGCGGCGAAACGGACAATGCTCAATCGCACGGATCGTCAGCGGAGGGTCCCGGGGTCCCGCGTAGCGCGACAGGAATGATCCACCGAAAGCTCGCTTCGCAGCCGACATCGTCGAGGTCGGTCGCCGGATGTACGCGCGCGGCTACACCGCGTCGAACGACGGCAATATCAGCGTTCGGCTCGGTGCGCGATCGTCTGTTGATGACGCCGAAGAGTGTCTGCAAAGGGATTCATGACGCCCGGACATGATGTGCGTCACCGATCTCGACGGCCGCAAGCTGCAGGGCGATCGCGACCCCTCTTCCGAAATGCTGATGCACCTCGAGGTCTACCGACAGCGGCCCGACGTGCAGGCGGTCGTGCATGCGCATCCGCCGACGGCGACCGGCTTTGCCGGTGGCCGGGTATTCCGCTCGACTCGCGCCGTGCTCGCCGAGGTGCTGACGACGCTCGGCAGCATTCCCATCGCCGAGTACGCGACGCCGTCGACGCAGCGAGCTGCCGGCCGCCGTCGCGGAAGCTATCAAGGCGCACGACGGCATGCTGCTCGGCGAATCACGGCGCGCTGACGGTCGGTGCCGATCTGTTCGCGGCGTACTACAAGATGGAGACGATCGAGCACTTCGCCAAAATCAGCCTGGTGGCTCGGCTGCTCGGCGGCGAGAACCTGATCGCGCGCGAAGAAGTCGAGCGGCTTCAGGGCCTGCGCGGGACCTACGGCATCAAGGCGCCGGCGCCGATTCTGCGACGATGCGCTCGACAGCACTTGGCGGACGATGCGACGCTGCCAGGTCGTCGAGGCGCCCGATAGGCGGCGGCCAGCGGCTCGTGCCGGACGCGCGGAAGTGCGGCGCGACCGTTTCACGAGCGCGTCGATGACGAGGCGGAAATTCGGTTAACATACCGCGAACTCTCCGCGCTGATCGAAGAAGCCATTCGCAGCTTGCGTTAGCGCACGACCAGGCAGTCTGACGTGGCCAGGAGCCCTGACGGCTGCTCGTAGCCTTAGAAGGAGTTGAAATGGGTGAGGCGCTCGGGATGATCGAAACAAAGGGCCTGGTCGCGATGATCGAGGCCGCCGACGCGATGGTCAAGGCGGCGAAGGTCACGCTGGTCGGCTGGGAGAAGATCGGCGCCGGCTACGTGACCGCGATCGTGCGCGGCGACGTCGCGGCGGTGAAGGCGGCGACCGATGCCGGCGCCGCCGCGGCGCGCGCCGCGTCGGCGAGCTCGTGTCGGTGCACGTCATTCCGCGTCCGCACGCCAACCTCGAGGACGCGCTGCCGATCGGCAAGGCCACCAGCGCGCCAAGGCATAAGAGCGGCTACAGTGCTCCTCGCAAAGATCGTCGGAACCGTCGTCGCGACCCGGAAGGATCCGCGGCTGGTCAGCAGCAAGCTGCTGGTCGCGCGGTCCATGGATCCTCGCGGCAAAGCTCGAAGGCAACTATCTCGTCGCTGTCGATACGGTCGACGCCGGCGTCGGCGAGACGGTGCTCATCGTCAGCGGCAGCTCGGCGCGCATGGCGTCCGGCCTGAAGGACTGCCCGGTGGACGCCGGCCATCGTCGGGATCGTCGATACGATCGAGTTGAACGAACAATGGCCCCGGATCTGCAGACCTATGCAACTGGCTCGGGTCATCGGCAACGTCGTTGCGACAAGGAAGGACTCGAACCTCATCGGGCGCCAAGCTGCTTCTGATTCAACCGCTGACGCCGCAACGAGAATCGGCCGGGCGGCCGTTGGTGGTTGTCGATGTCGTCGGCGCCGGCGTTGGGGAGGAGGTCTTCTTCGTCCGCGGCAAGGAAGCGAGTTATCCCGTTCATCCCGTGGAGCCACCCGTCGATGCCGCTATCGTCGGGATTGTGGATCACTGGGATGTTGAAAGTGAGAGTGAGAAATGAGAATTAAGAATTGAGGTTGGCAGATTGCCAGAGTAATCGGCACCGTGGTCTCCACTCAGAAGCACGGCAAGTTCGAAGGCGCCAAGCTGCTGCTCGTGCAGCCATTGTCCCCGGACGACACACCGCGTGGGACGCGCGCTGCTCGCCGTCGACGGCGTGCGGTGCGGGCATTCAGGGAAGGTGTTGATTGCTGGGAAGGCCGGGCTGCGGGCGAGAGCTCTGGCGAAGAGGTGGGCGCCGGTGGACGCGGCGATTGTGGAGATCATCGATCGCGTGGACATCATCGACACCGACAGCTGATAGCTGTTCCTCGTATGACAAGCCGAACTTCGGGACCTCGTCCGCAGTCGATCGCTCGGCACATGCAGGGAGAAATCTGGACCCCCTGCCTGCAGGCCCGCCGGTCCACTTCCATGCCAGCCTGGAGTGTTCCTCTTGCAAGCGGCGGGGAAGGTGACGGCGCCTGTCTGATTGAGCCGACCGTTCGCTGCAATCCCACTGCCACTACTGTCAGTCATGACGGGCGCTACGCCCAACCGCCCACCAGTACCTATGGCGCGAATATCCCTCCGTGACTCGAAGCCTCCCATCGTCTGCGTGATCGCCAGACTCCAGGAGATGGGCTCAGGCCGAACTTCTGAACTCGGAGAGCTTGTTGTCGGCCGATGCCCTCCGGCAGCGGGTGAGCGACAAGGACGCCCTGGTGTGCGTGTTGACCGACATCATCAAGCAAGAGCGTGATCGATGCTGGCTCCAAGCTTAAGGTCGTCGCAAATGTACGCCGTCGGCTTCAGCAATATCGACATCGCCTATGCGCGGTCCCGCGGCATAGTCGTCACCATCACCGGACGTCCTGACCGAATCGGTGGCCGACTTCACGTGGGCGATGATTCTGGCAATCACACGCCGCCTGGCCGAAGGCGAACGTCTCCTTCGGCGGGGGACTGGAAGGGTTGGGCGCTCGATTTCATGCTTAGGGACGGAATTGAAAGGCAAGAGCAACTCGGACTCGTCGGCTTCGGAGCCGCATCGCGCGAGCCGTTGCCGCGCGGGCGCCCGCCTTCGGCATGCGGTCGCCATACACTGATGTGATGTCTGTGGCCGGGCCGTTCGAACAGATGACGCTCGATCGGCTCCTCAGCTACCTCGGATGTGGTCTCTCTGCATGTGCCTCTGACTCCCGAGACACGGCATCGATCGATCCGCCGCGCTCTGGCCCGCATGAAACCGATCGGCATATCTGGTCAACACGGCGAGAGGCCCAGTCCTCGATGAGAGGAGGCGGTTGTGTGCGGCTCTGCAGCAACGGTTTGATCGCCGGCGACGGCGTTTGGATGTCGTTCGAGAACGAGGCCGACTATCCATCCCGACTTGTTGACGCTGGAAAATGTGCTGCTCGTACCACACCTCGCCAGCGCCACGACCGAACGCGCGGACGGCCATGGCGAATCTGGCCGTCAGACAACGTGGCCGCCGTTCTTGCCGGCCGTGCGCCGATCACGCCAATCCTGGAATGAAGCTGACTCCGCGGAGGATTGAAAGCGGCTGCGACTGCGCCCGTCATGCGGGCCTTGGCGCGCGCTATCCGATGGCCTCGATCTCCGGCTGTCGAGGAGAAAATCTCCCAGAGTCAGTCCGAGGATGCCTTTCAGGTTCTCATCGCAACGCTCCTCTCGGCGCGCACGCGGGACGCAACGACCCTGGCGGCGTCCACCAGGCTCTTCAGGGTCGCGCGTACTCCCGGGCCATGGCAAGCTGACGGTCCGTCGGATCGAGGCGTCTGATTTACCCGGTCAGCTTTTATCGTCACAAGGCGCGCCACGTGAGAGCGACATGCCGCATTCCTGGTCGATCAATTCGGCGGGCGCGTGCCGATGACGATGGCCGAGCTGCTGACGCTGCCTGGAGTGGGCCGAAAGACCGCGAACCTGGTCTTGATTCTTGCGTTCAAGAGCCTCGAGAACATCTGCGTCGACACGCATGTTCACCGGATCTCGAATCGGCTCGGATGGGTTACCACCGAAACGCCCGAGGAAACCGAGCAGGCGCTCTACGCGACCGCGGACAAGCCGATGGTGGCCGTACATCAATCTGTATCTCGTCACGTGGGGTCAAAACGTCTGTAAGCCGGTGCACCCTCGGTGCAGCGAATGCGTCCTGCTCGGCCTCTGCCCCAGGATCGGCGTGCGGCACGTGGCCGAAGCCGCCGCCTCAGAGCGTCGCTGTACGAACAAGCGCAGCGCCCTCGGTGCTGGCGTCCGTCTTCAGTGCGCTGGCGGCGCTCTGGTGGTCGTCGGCTGTCGCCGGCCAAAGCTCGCCTGCGCCGTGATCGTGGTCGAGACTTCCAAAGGCACGTTTTCTTTCAACACGTATCCCGACGAAGCACCTCAGACCGTGAGGCACATCGTCGAGCTGGTCAGAAGCGGCTTCTATGACGGCCAGCGCTTTCACCGTGTCGTACCTGGCTTCGTCGTTCCAGTGGGGCGATCCGCAATCGCGCGATCGCACAAAGGAAGCAGAGCTGGGGTCGCGGCCCGGCTGCCTCCAGTGGTGGCAAGCCGATTGGCGTCGCCGGAGATCGCGAAGAAACGGACGCACACCAAAGGTGCCGTCGGACTGTCGCACTTCGGTAATCCAACGCTTGCCGATAGTCAGATCTTACGTTACGTTGGCGAAGGCGTGACGATCTCGACGGCAAATAGCCGCCGTCTTCGGCACATCGTTTCCGGCAGTGACGTCGTCGACAGCCTTCAGCAGGGCGACGTCATCAACCGGATATCCGGTCAGGGAATGAACTGACGATCGTCAATTGCTGATGTTCGATTGTCGATTTCCGATTTAGTCCTCCTTCAATCGTAAATCAGCAATGATGTGGGCCGTAGATTGACTATTCCCGAAAGCTCGGGGAAACGAGCGATGAACTCATCGCTGTGACTCTCCCTCGATCGGCTCGCCGAGCTGCTTCTTGATCATCGCGGCGTTGGCGACCGACTTTGCCGAGAAGTGGTTGTTGGTATAGAGGTACAGCTTCTTCACCAGCCGCCGCGACGCGTCTGCTGTTTCGGAAAACTCGCTTCAATTCATCTTCCGAGTACGAGGTAATCGTAGCGATCTTCAGCCTTGTCGTGACGCCACCAGTTCTTCGCATTGCGGCCGTGCAGCCGCATGTAATAGAAGCCTTTGACGTTTGGCAGGTAGTTCTGGCGGATTGAAAACCGGAACTTCGGTTCGTCAATCTGGACCCACGCGGCGGCGTAGTCGTCGAGCATCGCCAGCGTCTCGCCGATGTTGTCGCTCCAGCTGGCGTGTCGAAGTTCGACGGCCACTGAATAGCCCGACAACGCGCGAAGCAACTGAGCCGAGGTAGTCGCGCGAGGTCGTCGTGTCTTTGAAGCTCGCCGGGAACTGCGCCAGCAGGGCGCCGAGCTTGTTCTTCCGAGAGCAGAGCGGGTCGATTCCCGCGCGGAACTCGTCGAGGTCAGCCTGGTTCGGCCTCGCCAGCGCCTCCAGCATCTGGCGTTCCGGCGGCTCGTCGGACGTGAGCCGGTCGTCGGACTTCGAGAGCTTCGCGACAGCGCCTGCTTGAACATCTCCGGATGCGTGAACTTCTGGTAGAGCTTCACCGAGAATTCGAAGCCGTCTGGCGTGCGGTCCGCCCACTTGCGTGTGACCTCGGCCTTTGGTTGTCCGTAGAAGGTCGAGTTCACCTCGACGGTGTCGAAGTGTTCGGCGTAGAAGGGTGAGCTCGTCGAAGGTCTGATGTCGCGCCACGTCGAGGCGGGTAGAACACGCCATTCCACGTGCCTCGACCCGTCGCGTAGTTCCAACCAGACGTCCCGATTCGAAGATTAGAGCTTGGCGTAGTCGTCCTTGTCGAAGCCGAAGATGACTTTCGAACCTTTGATCAGAACCGGGCGCTTGATCAGGTTGGGGTTCTGAATCATTAGATCGATGGCTTCCTTCGCTAGGAGCGAGGCAGCGGCCTCTCTTTGAAGATCGGGCTGCGCTTGCTGACGAAGTCGAGAAGATGGTTGGCGTCGACATGACGCTCGAGGAATTCCCGCGACGGTGGTTCGCGGTTGATGTCGAGCTCGTGAACTTCAACGCCGGCTTCTTCCAGAAAACTTCTGGCGTGGCGGCAGGTCGTTCAACTCGGCTTCCAATAAAACGTTGGTTTAGCCATAGGGCGTTAGAATACTAGATTTGACGGATGTTGACGGTTAACGAGATTTTCTACTCGATTCAGGGGGAGTCGACTCGGGCGGGTCAGCCGTGTGTGTTCGTCCGCCTCACCGCCGCGCGATTTACGATGTTCGTGGTGCGACACGGAGTACGCATTCTACGAGGGGCGCAAGCAGATCCGTCGATGAGGTGGTGGCCGCTGTCGAGCAGCACGACTGTCCGCTCGTCCGAAATTACCGGCGGCGAGCCACTTCTTCAGGAGGACGTCTACGACCTCATGAACCGTCTCCCTCGCAAGTGGCCGGACGGTGCTGCTCGAAACGGGCGGCCATCGTCCGATCGATAGGGTTCCGACCGAGGTCGTGAAAATCGTCGACATCAAGTGCCCCGGCAGCGGCGAGGTCGGTAAGAACGACTGGTCCAACCTCGATCGCCTCTCGCCTCACGACGAAGTGAAGTTCGTCATCAAAGATCGTGCGGATTATGAGTTCGCGCGCGATGTCATTCGAGGTAGGAACCTGCCGGCCCGTTGGTGCGGCTGTGCTCATGTCGCCCGTCCACGATGTCCTCGGAGCGGAACCGCTCTCGCAGTGGATGCTGGCCGACAGGCTGCCGGCCCTGCTGCAGCTTCAGCTGCACAAGGTTCATCTGGTCGCCCACCACCAGGGGGTCTGATCGAATTGCAGATTGTCGATTTCTGATTTCTGATTGGAAGCAGAGCAGTTCGCATCACACGCAATCCACAGACCGACATAAGCAATGCAGGCGATAGTTCTCTTGAGCGGCGGCCTCGACTCCTATACGGCTGCGGCGATTTGCGAAATCAGAGGGCTTCGCGCTCCACGCCCTGACCGTTCACTACGGGCAGCGGCATGCCAGGAAATCGAGTCGGCCCGCGCGGTGGCGCGATGGCTGCAGGTGTGGACAAGCATCTAGAGCTCTCGATCGATCTTCGTGCGATCGGCGGCTCGGCGTTGACGTCGGATCTCGATGTGCCGCGCGACCGCGACCTGGGCGGAAACCGGGATTCCTTCGACATACGTTCCAGCGCGGAACACGATCTTCCTGTCCCTCGCGCTCGGCTGGGCGGAAGTGATCGATGCCGCCGACATCGTCATGGGCGTGAACGCGCTGGACTACTCCGGCTATCCGGACTGTCGCCCCGAATTTGTTTCGGCATTCGAACGACTCGCGTCGGTCGCAACCCGAGCGGGTGTCGAGGGCAGACGATTTCGAGTTCATACGCCTCTGATCGCGATGACCAAAGCGCAGATCATCCGGCGCGGCACCGAGCTGGGTCTCGACTACGGATTGACGACGAGCTGTTACGACCCGGATCCAACGGGTAGGTCGTGCGGTCACTGCGATAGCTGCCTTCTGCGGGCGAAGGGTTCGAGGAAGCAGGAGTGCCGGATCCGCTTGCGGCTGAGGGCGGTTTGAATCCAGCAGCCGTCGTGCGTTGCGCAGGTAACCGCTCGCTTGGAATCCCCAAAGCGAGGGCGATGTTTCGGAGCGCTGCCTGAATGGCCCGAACGTTGTCGGGTCCAGTGCGGAGCAACTGCCTCTGTGCGCCCGTTAGCGCCTCCAAATTCGGCGACGTAAACTCGTAGCCGAAGCCGCCCCGAGGTTGGACGCGCACCTGGCCGTCGACCACCGGCGTGCCGAGCAGCGACACGCAACTGCGCGCTCGAGCGTGCGATCGAACGGTGTATTCGGAAACCCCAGCTCCCGATAGGCATCTTCGATCCGAGGCTTGGGCGTCGTGTAGAGCTTCGCGCTGCCGAGTGGGATCGAGCGACATTGCCGCGGCCGCCAACGAATCGTAGCGAGCGTAGCTGCGCGGATCGATGCTAAAGCTCGCCGCCGCGGCCGATGGTTTGAAAACTCGACGAAGGCCGTAGAACCTGAAGATGCTTCGCCGGCGTTGGTCCATCGGCGACGTTGGCGATGACAACGGTGAAGTTTCGAATGAGGTTGTCGGTAGCAAGCCACGGCACGACCTTCGGGTTCGTGGAGATCTGCCGGACCAGCTCGCGGACCAGGAGGATCGGTTTCGCCGAGAGGTGGAAGATCAATCGCCGCCGCCTCGCCACCAAGTGGTCGAGCTGGAGGTGGCGGTGCTCGGTGCGCTCCGTCACGACCGGTGCCGGAGGTTGTCGGTCGCGCCTCCAGAAGTACGCAGCGACTGCGACCGCCGAGTACCAGCGCCACTAACAACGATTCGCGGCCCAGACCGCCACCGGGTCGCTTGGGGTCCCTCCCACTCGGGTGGTTCTTCCGGTCGCATGAGATCGTAATCGGACGTCTCGGCCATTGCACGCTCCGCGAGAAGTTCAAATTCAGCTTCTGCCGCTTGAATGCGGCCAGTCGGACGACAATGGCGTCCGACGCTCGGTCGATCACGTCGGTCGTCGTTTCCCTGAAGTTGTTCAAGCCAGGATCGAAGAACGCGGCGAGCGGTTCGCCACTCGTAGTTCGGACGTAGCCCGACAAACTTCGCGTTGGCAATCGCTCCTCTTTTTCGCGCGTTGTTTTTCAATAACGTGTTCTTCATGCGCCCTTCGAGTGTTCCATCCTTCAGCAACGGGTGGCGCGTCTTCAGGTCACGCGGCTAATTCAGGTGTTCGATTCGAGTGAGGAGGCAACGAGTGATTCGGGGGTCACCAGGTTGTAGCTGGGTGCAATTTACGGATCCATCGATCATGATCGAGCCGGCTTCGGCATGATGCTCCAAGCCCCTCGAGCGTCGACCCGTGGGCTTCGCGGCCGCCAGACAGCTCGGCATCGATCTCGGCATCGTCTTCAAGAAGGGTTTCGGCGTAGAAGTTTCAATGACATCATTATACGCGTTCCTTGATCTCAACGTGTTGCCAGGATGACAGCGGGGAGACCGATAGGTGGCCAAGGAAGTGTACCGGCCTGACACGCGAGCGGGGGGACCGGGAGGGTCGTCGATGTCAATCGCCGGACCCTCGACCTCGATGCACCGTGAGCGATCCGGTCTATTTTGCCCGTAGGCATTGACGAAGAACTGCGTCGGGTTATCGACACCTATGTAACGAGCGCGCGCTGCCGAAAAGCGCCGCCGTTCCCCGCAGCTCCAGTGCGCGCACTGCCGGGCAGTCGGCAGAGTCGTGATGGCAGTCAGGGTTCCCGGGGAAGCTGATGGCGAGATCGTTGCGAATCTCCAAACCGCGCTATCGTGGTCGGTGGAGATCGCGATGACTTGCTGGCGTCCCGACGGCTTGGCCCGGGCGCTGATTGCCGGTGACGAAGACCACGTTTTCGGTTGACGCTGCGGAGTGCGCCGTACGAGGCCGGCGGCATATCCGTCGCCCAGCAGGCAATCCAGGCCCATCCAGGCCCGAGCGTTTCTTCGTCCGAAGGCATTGTCGTCCCCAATAATGCGACCGTGGAAGATCGCCAGAACGCCTGAGGCTTTCAGCCGTTCCGCCCAGAACATCAGAACGGATTCGCTTCCCGCGTTCCTTCCAATCCCACGCTGGGATCAAGCCGGAACGTCAAACGACGACGAGATCGCCCTCGAGCGATCCGTCGGTGATCGGGCCCGTTCCGAACGCAGCCGCGTATCGAAGGGTACGCCCAGCCCAGCTGCTCGGCCGCCACAGCGAGCGTGACGATCTTCGGTCTGGATGCCGGCATCATGAGTTTGCCGGCGTTGAGGGCACATAGAGGGTGTCGTTGGCCTCCAACGACCGCACGAGGACGCCCCAAAACGTCCGCTCGAGCGCGGGACGGGCAAGGATGGCATCCGATGTCGCGTTGAGATTGAGAACTGCGGCGTGCGCCTGGCCGCGGCGGGAACAGTCGCGACGCGGGCGGTCGCGAACGTAGCGAACAAACAAGCGATTAGAACATGGCGCCTATTTCGAAAGCTCATCCAGTGTCTTGCTGGCTTCGTTGAAATCGGTCGCGTCGACTTTGGCGGCGCCGGGCTCTCCGGGGCGTGCGGCGTAGACGTCGTTGTCGACCTTCCTGAAGGTAACACGCTCCTCCTTCTTCCCTTCGTCGAATTTCTCGCAACCACCGTCATGGCAGGGGCATTGAGGCCTGGTCTTTGCCGAGGAGTCGACAAAAGACGACGCGCATGTTCGACACCCGATTGAGCAACGAATCCATCTTGTCTTTATCGGCGTCGGCCGGGTTCGGGCTTACACGTCTCCATTTCTCGGCCGCGTCTTTGCCGTCACTCTTCACCTTCTCGAACGCGACATACCTCGGCGTTTCTCGTGAATTCCACGCGGTTGACGTTGACGACCTGAACTCGAAGACATCTTTCCGTCTGTAGTCGTCCGGCGTCTTCTTCAACTCGTCGAGAAGTGCGCTGTCGATTGTCACCACGGAACTGCCTTCGAGGTGTCCTCGTGCATACACGGTGTTGTTTTCGGCCTTTGATCCGACGAGCAGTGTTGCCCGTGCGCTGCCCATCTTCACGTCGACTGTCGCAGGTTTGTGAGACCGTAGCTTTTCAAGTCGGCCGGACTCCGCTGTCTCGGTGACAATGGATTTCATCGCCGCCGACTGCAGCCGTCCCAGCAACCCTCGACCGTCCCGTAATCGGCGCCAACCTTCAGTGGCTGTGTCATCTTCCATTCGGTATTGTCTTTCGCCACTTGAAAGTCTTGTCCCCCCCTTTCACCTCCAGGCCGTCCACGCTTGTCGCGTTCGAACTTGAGCACCACCTCGTCGCGCAGTTCGAATGTGGATCGGTTGAGCGTTGTCTCCTGGAAGGACGGGATGAGAAACACCTTCTTGTCGTCGTTGCGTCTGGCGAACAGATCGGACCCGGTCGGAGACTTCGCCAATCGACAGTTTCCGGAAGTCTTTGTCTCCGGTGGCTTTGAAGTCGATTTCGATTCGCGGCGTCATCAATCCGTAGTCGTTCAGATTGGTCGGATTCTCGTCAATCACACGCACGATCTCGAGTTGACCGAGGGCGTTGGCGATACCACGACACTTCGGATTCGTCGGCTTTGGCCGCGAGCGGCGCGACGAGTTGCCAGTTGCCGCCTTCCTTCTTGAGCGTCGTGACGTCTCCTTGTCGGACGCCACTTTCAACTCCCTCGATCTTGCTCGAGTCGATCCCCACGAACACCTTTTCCTGCTTCGAGGCTGGTTCAGCCGGCTTCTTCCACGTGACGAAGCAGATGTACGCACCGAGACCGACCAACACGACCAGTAACGCAATCGTCGAGCGCAGCCTCGCATTAGCGTCTCACGCCACCAGCTATAGACACCCGATCCAAAGATCAAGCCGGGAATGATCAGCAACGAGAGCCACTGGATGTTGGCCTGCTGCGTCGCCGTCAACGTGATCCGCCGGTCGTCGGGCTCCTTGGCCCTGATGGAAATGAGGTTCTCCTGCTGCGACAACCAGCCGATTGTATTCATGTAGAGATCTTTGTTCCCCTGGATGCCGAGCCCCGAATTTGCGACGAAATCGGAGCCGCCGATGACGGCGACTCGCGTCTCGGGCTTGAGGCTGCTCTTCACCCGGTTTTGGAGCGTCGGCCGGTGCTCGCCGCCGCCGAAACAACCGCGCCAATGGGGATAGGGCCTTTCTTGTCACCCTTGGCTTCGTCCAACGAAACTTCGCCCGAGGTCAACAGCGCCTTTGATATCGGCTTCCGCCCAACTGCGCGCGCTCGTTTCGATGAAGGTTTGTGCGGTGTGACCGTTGACGCCACCGGAAACCGGCGTAATCGAGCGGGCAAGCGGAAAGGCGGTCAGAAAGCTGAAGCCGTTCGGTGATCGGGTGCGACGGATAACTGGCCACGACAGGCACGGAGGCGTCCGTCCCGATCAACCGTCCCATCCCGCTCACGTCGACGACGACGTTGTTGCCGACGTCGAAGCCCCAGTCGTGCGCCAGTGCGATGAGATTCGTCAAGGGCGGGCTATCAGGTTTGTCAGGCGGATCCAGCTCGAGGAACAGCTTGCCCGACTTCTCGAGGTATCTCTTCAGCGCATCGATCTCGTTCGGAAAGAAGTCGATTTTTGGTCCGGCCGCAACCACGACAGACGCATCGTCGGGGCACTGCTCCCTGTTGGGCAACTGACCACTTTCTCGACCGTGTAGTTCTCCCGCCCCAACGCTTGAGCGATGGAGCATACTCCGGTCGGGTCGGAGGATGCCGTATCCGTTCGCCATGTCCTTGAGTGAAATAGACCTTTCGTTGCTTTCCGACACGACCTTGATGATGCCGTTCGTCAGATCCTGCTCGGAGTCTGAGGTCGCCCGTTCCGTGCGTCCCTTGTAGTCGAAGATGATCGCTGCCGTACTCGCTGGACTTGGTTCTGTCGGGCGACGGCCGGCTTCTTGTCCGGATCGAGCGTACTCGGTGCTCACCTGCTTGGAGGCGTACTCAGCATTCCTTGAGCCGGTCCCGGTAGCGATCGAACTCCCGCGTCCTGAACGAACACTTCGACATTTGCGGCGGCGAATACCGAAGCTTGGCGAGGACGTTGCGGCTCTGATCGGAAAGGCTGAACTGCTTGTTGGCGGTCAGGTCCCAGCGCTTGTTCTGCTTGGCTCCGATGTAGTTGATCGCGACCAGGATGCCGAGGACGACCAGGACGCTGACGCCGGCCAGCGTGCCGCACTTGGCTTGCCGGCGCGAGAACATCTCGGCGATCTCGCGCCATTGGCTGAGCGTGAATGGCCAGGACGCAGATCGAACCCGGCCCACGCGAGGTAGTAGGCATACCTGCTCTTTGGCCGGCAGCCTGAAGCGGATCCCGACGCGCCACGAACACGAGCAGCATGCCCAGCCATCCGACGAGATTGAGAATGCGGTTCAACATGATCTGCCTTAGCCCCTCCACCGTTCGCTGTCCGACCGACTTGGCCGTAAGGAAAAGACCGAACGTAATGAAGCTCGAGGTAGATAGATCAGATGCGTCGTATCGATGACGCCCTTGGCGAAATCATCGAAGTGGTCGACGATCGACAAGTAGTTGCGTCAGCTCGTTGACGGTGGGTCCCGAGAAGCTCGCCGATCCAGTTGATCACCCACAGGAACAGAAAACGCCGAACGTCGCCGCGAACGCCACCACCTGGTTCTTGGTCAGGCTCGAGATGAACAAGCCAACTCGAGATGAAGCAGGCGCCGAACAGCAGAAGACCGAGATAGGCGGTCGCGATCGGTTTCCATTCGGGATTGCCGTAGATGAAGAGGATGCCGATGTGGATCAGGCGACGGCCAGCGTCACGGCCGCACAGGCCCATCGCACCGAGGAACTTGCCCGAGAATGATCTGAAAGTCCGTGAGGGCGAGGTGAGGAGGAGCTCGATGGTTCCCGAGCGCTTCTCCTCCGAGTAGGTGCGCATCGTGATCGCTGGCATCAGGAACAGCACCAGGATCGTGACGTTCTGAATCAGCGTGCCGGATCATGACACTGATTGATGTTCACCGATCTGACCGGGTCCGCCGAGCTGGCCCATCTGCATGCTCTGCCGGACGAAAAGAGCAGAAGGCTCACGATAGAACCAGCCATAGAGCAACGCAAACGAGCCGATCACGATGTAGGCGATCGGCGACGCGAAGTAGCGACTTCAACTCCTTTTCCGCGATCGCCAGGATGTTACGCATTGACGGTCTCTCCTCCGGCAGGCGTCTGCACTTCCTCCGTCGTCAGCGACAGGAAGATCTCTTCGAGACTCATACGCATCGGCCGCAGCTCGAGGAAGGCCCCAGCCGCTGGTCGACGACCGCGCGCAGCGAGGTCGCGTCGCACGTCGTGTCCCCGCTCGCTTTCCACTTCGTACTCCGATAATGCCATCGCGCCGGTCGGACTCGACGACGCGTGTGACGCCCGGCCAGCCGGCCCAGGACGCGCGAGGCGTCAGCGCCATTGGCGTCGATTTGCAGGCGCATCGTCTCAGAACCTTGCAGCCGCGCCGTCAGGTTGCCCGGTGTGTCCACGGCCACAACGCGTCCTTTGTTGATGATGACGACCCGCTGACAGGTCTGGGAAACTTCGGGGAGGATGTGCGTACTGAGGATGATCGTGTGGTCGCCTGCCAGCGCTTTGATGAGCTCCCGCGTCTCGATGATCTGCTTCGGATCGAGGCCGGCGGTCGGTTCGTCGAGAATGAGAACTTCGGGATTGTGTATCAGGGCCTGCGCCAGGCCGACGCGCTGTCGATAGCCCTTGGACAGCTTTGAGCAAAGGCGATTGGCCATGTCGTCGACTCGCGTTCGCTCCATCGCCATTCGCACCCGCGAGCGGCGATCCGCGGCGAGGACGCCCTTCACCTTGGCCACGAACTGCAGGTACTCATTGACGCGTCATGTCGGGGTAGAGCGGCGGCGTTTCAGGCAGATAGCCGGTCCGTCGCTTGGCCTCGATGGGCTGGTCGAACACGTCGAATCCGGCGACGATCGCCTTGCCTTCAGTCGCCGGCATATAGCCGGTGAGGATCCGCATGGTCGTCGTCTTCCCGGCGCCGTTCGGCCCCAGAAAGCCCAGGATTTCGCCGCGTTCGACCCGAAAGCTGACGTCGTCGACGGCCGTAACACGACCGTAGCGCTTCGTGAGGTGCTGAACCTCGATCACAGGACGCTCCTCGCTTAGACTTGTTTGGCGCGCGACTCGTGGCGCCAACCAAAAATGCTAACCGAACGGCGCAAAAATGAGCAAGATGCCCAACGCCGGATGCTCAACGCAGAGTCTCCGGGTATGATTCAGTGTTCAGCCGCCTCAAAAGGAGATGACATGTCTGCAGACGTCGGCTCGAAAGCCCCTGATTTCACCTTGATGAATCAAGATCGCCAGCCCGTGACGCTCAGCCAGCAACGGGAAGCCCGTCGTGCTGGCTTTCTTCCCGGCTGCGTTCAGCTCCGTTTGCCAGAAGGAGTTATGCACCTTCCGGGACTCGATGGCCCAGCTCAATAAGGCCCAGGCGCAGGTGTTCGGCATCAGTGTCGACACTTTCTTTGCGTTGAAGGCCTTTCAGGATCAGCAGCACCTCAACTTCCAGCTTCTCAGCGACTTCAACAAACAGGTGATCCGCGACTACGGTGCGTTCAACGAGGACATGATTGGCCTCAAGGGCATTGCCAAGCGAGCGGTTTTCGTCCTCGATAAGGACGGCGTCGTCCGGTATCGTGAGGTGCTCGACGACGCCCGGAACGAGCCAAACTACCAGAAGATCCTCGATACGGTCGCGTCACTCGGCTAGTTAGACGCTCGGGGATCGAGTCCGGAGACGAGGCCACCCAACGGCCTCGAGCCGGACGTCCTGCCCTACGCTTGAGTTTCGGGGCCCCGCCCTCTCCAGTCTTGGTCAGGACTCTCGCCGGTATCGAAAATCCGCTCGTTTTTGCGAGCCGGCCCGGTCTATACTGAACATATGAGCAATTGTTCATATATTCAGGAGTCATAAATGGCCGAGACCGAGCGAACGGCACTCGACGACACGTGTGACGTCTTCCACCTAGACCCGGCCAAGGTATCAGCACTCAAGACGCGACTCTTGTCCGATGAGTCGGTGGGGGCATTGGCCGAGACGTTCCGTATCTTGGGGATGTCACCCGGGTTCGCATACTTGATGCGCTCTCGCGTTCGGAGCTCTGCGTCTGCGACATCGCGCGTCTACTGGGCCTGAGCGAATCGGCCGTCTCCCACCAGCTGCGGTTGCTTCGCGGCATGAGACTCGTTCGCCCCCGCCGGGAGGGACGAATGATGTTCTACACCCTCGACGATCAGCACATCGTTCGCCTCTTCGAGCAAGGGCTCGAGCACGTCGAGGAACGGGCGCCCGCGAAGAGGGCCGGCAGCGAACCACGCAGCCTGAAGAACCTGTGACGCGAAGGTTGGGCTCGGTGATGGTCGCTAGCAAAGTGCCGGGCGCGGTTTGCGTGGTTTGCGAGGTCAACTGATGTCTGCCACGTGTTCGGTCTGTGAGGTGCATGCCGAGTCGACCTTCAAAGTCGAAGGGATGGACTGCCGCGAAGAAGTCGTCGCTGATCGAGAAACGGTTCAAGCACCTGCGCGGCATCGAAGATTTTTCGGCCGACGTGATCGGGCAGCGGTTGCTCGTGAAGTACGACGCCGCAAAGCTCTCCGCCTCGGCAATCGCCGGCGCCGTCGCCGACACCGGCATGCGCGCCTGGCTCGAGCACGAGGAACCGATTGTCGTATCAGATAGCGCCTCGAGGCGTCGGTGGATTCTGGTGTGGACGGTCCGCGTTCGCATTCGCCATCGCGCTCGCGCTGGATACCTTCGCTCGTACGCCCTGGCTCGCGCGCTCGCTTTATGCCGTGGCCATCGTCGCTGCCGCGGCGGTGACTGCGCGGAGAGCGTGGAACGCCATTCGCGCGGCGTCCCTCGACATCAACGTCCTCATGCTCGTGGCGGCAAGTGGCGCGGTCGTTCTCGGCCAATGGTCCGAGGCCGCGGCGGTGACGTTCCTGTTCGCCGTTGCACAGATGCTCGAAGCTCGAACGATGGAACGGGCGCGGAGTGCCGTCCGCGCGCTGATGGAGTTGACGCCGGCGGAGGCGCTGGTCAGCGACCAATCGGGTGAGCGCCGGGTCAGCGTGGAGCACATCACTCCTGGGACGCTCATCGTGGTGAAGCCTGGTGAGAAGATTCCGCTTGATGGCACGGTTGTGTCGGGTCACAGCTCGGTGAACCAGGCGCCAGTGACGGGTGAGTCGCTTCCGGTGGACAAGGCGCCAGATGACGACGTGTTTGCCGGCACCATCAACGGCCGCGGAGCCCTCGAGGTGCGTGTCACCCGCGCCCGACGGGATACGACGCTGGCGCGGATCATTCACCTTGTCGAGCGTGCGCAGGCCCAGCGCGCGCCCGCGCAAACTCCTGGTCGAGCGCTTCGCGCGTGTGTATCACCGTCAGTCATCGCGCTGGCGATTCTGCTCGCCGTGCTGCCGCCTCTCGTTACCGGTGCGGCGTGGCACACATGGATCTACCGCGCTCTTGTCCTGCTGGTCGTCTCCTGTCCCTGTGCGCTGGTCATCTCAACGCCGGTATCAGTCGTGGCTGCGCTCGCGGCCGCCGCGCGCAAAGGGGTTCTGATTAAGGGCGGCGCGCACCTGGAGCGAACGAGCCGCGTGCGGTGCGTAGCGTTCGATAAGACAGGGACCTTGACGAAGGGCCATCCGCAGGTGGTGGACGTCATCGCGTTCAACGGCCTGCCTCCTCAGGCAATCGTCATGCTGGCGGCCTCGATCGAGCGACGGTCCGGAGCACCCGATCGGTCAAGCGATTCTGCAGCCGCGGCGGGCGCCGGGCATCACAGCCGCACCCGGCGATCAGGTTCACGCCTTGACCGGACGTGGAGCGGAGGGCGAGGTGGACGGCGCCCGTGTCCTCGTCGGCAATCACCGGCTGTTCGAAGAACGTCGACTCTGTTCAGCCGCCGTTCATGAACGATTGGAACATTGGAGCGCCAAGGGCCGGACGGCCGTGCTCGTTGCGCGGAATGATGAAGCCGTCGGCATGATCGCCGTGTCGGATCGACCCCGCGAAACGGCGCGCGATGCGCTCGATTTTGCTTCGGCGCCAGGGCGTCGAGTCGCTCGTGATGCTGACCGGTGATAGTGACGGACCTGCGCGTGCGGTTGCGAAAGAGTTTGGCGTGGACGACTGCCGCTCCGAGTTGCTGCCCGAAGACAAAGTGAAGGCCGTCGCGGAACTGCGCCAGCGCTACGGGTCGGTGGCGATGGTGGGTGACGGAATCAACGACGCCCCGGCACTGGCCTCGGCCGACGTCGGGATTGCCATGGGCGCCGCAGGCGCGGCACGCCGCGCTCGAGACGGCCGATGTCGCGCTCATGGCCGACGATCTGCTCAAGATTCCCTTACGCCTTCCGTCTCAGCCGGGCGACAGTCCGCAACATCAAGGCCAACCTGGCCATCTCACTGGTGATGAAGGTTGCGTTCGTGGGGCTTGCGGTGAGCGGCGTTGCGACGCTCTGGATGGCAGTTCTCGCCGACACCGGCGCATCGGTCATCGTCATTGCCAACGCGCTACGGCTTCTGCGCTCGAAATAGATCGGAAGGGACTAGACGGTCACGCGCGATTCTCTCGCTTCCTGAGCACTCTCCTGCGCGCCAAGATCTTTGGGTCCGGACAGCCACACGTTCGCGACCCGGATGCCTTCGAGCGCCTCGACCCGCATCACCCGGCCTTCCACGTCGACGACGTCCCCGACGCGAGGCCGACGGCTCAGCCGCCCCAGGACGAAGCCGCCAACAGTCATATAGGTCGTTGCGTCGATGTGAAGCCCGAAGCGATCGTTGACGTCGTTCACCGAGAACGAGGCCATCGATTCGGGCCGAGCCGTCCGGAAATCCTTCGATCTCGGCGGCGCCGCCGAATCCGGGACCCAAATCACCGACAATTCTTGCCATCAGCGACTCGAACGTCACGAGCCCTGCCGTGCCGCCATACTCGTCGATGACGATCGCTTCGCGAACACCACGTCGTCTCATTTCGGCGAGCAGATCGGCTGCGCCCAGCGTTTCGGGAACGGTGAGGACTCTCGCGCAAGGGCATAGACATGAACCGGGTCTTCCGAGGTCGTAACGGCTTTGAGCAGGTCGGTGACGTGGATCATCCCAATCACGTGGTCGAGGTCGTCCCGGCATACACGGGCAACCGGGCGTGACCGTAGCGTGTAATCAACGTCACGAGCTCTTCGCGCGTCGCGTCGGCGGAGACGGCCACAATCTCCGTGCGGGGAACCATCACCTGTCCGGCGGTGAGATCCGCAAATCCAAAGACGCGGTGGAGCATCTGCTCCTCCTGCTCCTCGAGGACGCCCGGCTTCCTGGCTGGCGGTCACGAGCATCTTCAGCTCTTCTTCGGAATGGACGAGCGCGTGCCCTCCTGAGCCGCGCATCCCCAACAGGTTGACGACAGCGCGCCCCAGTGCCGTTCAGCAACCGGATGAACGGCCAGAACGTCTTCATGAAGAGTTCGGTGGGCTTCACCACGAAGCAGTGCCGTCTTCTCCGCCCGTTCGAGCGCGATGGTTTTGGGTGCAAGCTCACCGAGGACGATGTGGAGGGCCGTGATGATCGCAAAGCGCAATGGCGATGGCGATGCTGTGAGCGGTCGTTTCGGCAATGGGCGCCGGCATGAACTGGACAACGGGCTGGATGAAGGAGGCAAGCGCCGGCTCGCCGATCCAGCCCAGTCCGATGCTCGCCATGGTGATCCCCAGCTGAGTGGCTGCGATATATCGATCGGGATCGGTCACCGCGCGCCGGACAGCGCGCGCGCCGTGATGCCCTTCCGCCAGTAGCTGATCGATCCGCGTTTTTCGGACCGTCACGATCGAGAATTCGGCCGCCACGAAGAACCCGTTTGCGAAGACCAGCGCCAGGACAGCCCCGATCCGCCACGCGATGCTTGAAAGCGAGTACTCCATCAGAACCCTCGGCCTGAGTCCTCCAGCGCTTGTGTCATTGCATCATAACCAGCTCGAGGCAAGTCATCACCTTGCTCGATTGCCAGCTCAAGAACGCCCGGGCGACCTGGCAGGAGATGCGGTGCATCTCAATATCTTTGACGACATCAACGGCGCAAAAGCGCCGAATGTCGTCGAACAACGCTTGGATTAGGCCTTTCTATTCGTGAAGAAGTGCGCGTCGACGAAACTGTCGATGAGCGTTTGGCTGGCTGCCTCGACCTTCTCGAACTGCACGCCCATACCCACGCGGCGGTCGCTCCAGGTCACGCGTCCCTCGACGTCGATGTCGCGTTTGGATCCAGGCGTGCGGAAGCGAACTTTGATCTTCGTTCCGGTATCGAGCGGACTCGTCGTCCGGATGGCAATGCCGCCGTGGCTCAGATTGAGCGCGAGCGCCGCGGCGATCGTGTTCCCGAAGCGGTACTGAACCGGGATGCCGAGCACCACACGCGGGCTGCTGCGGCGGTTGAAGCTGTCGGGAAACAAGTGCGGCGCGAGCGAGGGCAGGATGTGCTGTGCCGCGCTGTATTCGTTGACGTAGCCGGCAATGCCGCAGCGTTGAAAGATCGCGGACCTCGCTGGCGCTGGCAATCGTGCCGCTGAACACCAGAATGGGCAGGCGCCCATCGTCAATCGTCCGAAGGTTTCGGACCAGATCGACTCCTGGCGTGTTCGACAAACGCAGGTCCAGCACGATGAGATCGATGTCCGGGAGATCCGATCTCACTCGCGTAGAAGCTCGGGCGCGCTCTTGACGGCAATCGCTTTGTGGCCCGCGTGTTCGAGCGCTGCCTGAAAGCGGTCGCGCACGAACGCCGTGTCGTCGGCGATGAGTACGTCTTCGAGCTGACTGCCACACCAGTCATGACACACGTTATCGGTTCGTGCCATCCGGACCGTTAAGCTGCGTTGCAGTTCTGCGCACGAACTCGCTATAATCCGGACACTTATCGCGATCGGACCCGCCTGCGGGATTCTGGCACGTCACCGACTCAATTGCCAAAAACCCCTCACGGGCCTCGACGCGCCGAGGAGATATATGGCCAGTTGCCCCGAATGTGATGCCGACATCGAAGTCGACGAATTCGATGTCGATAAAGGGCGATCGACTGAGTTGCCCTGAATGCGGCTCGAACCTCGAGGTGACAAGTCTTTCGCCGATCGAGCTCGACCTGGCGCCTGATGATGATGACGAAGAGGACGAAGACGACGACGATGATGTGAGCGACGACGACGACGTCGACGATACCGACGACGACGAAGATGGCGAGGGCGATGAGGAGGACGAGGACTGGGAGGAATGATCAGCAAGGAAGCGGCGCTCGAACGGACGCTCTCGTCGCTGGGATCTGTCGTCGTGGCGTACAGCGGCGGCGTTGATAGCGCGTACCTGGCGTTCGTGGCGGGCACGCACGCTTGGCGACCGGGCGTGGGCCGTCACTGCCGATAGTGCGAGTTACCCGGAACGCCATCGGGCAATGGCGATTCAAATCGCCGAGCGCTTCCGCCTTCGTCACGAGATCATCCGGACGCACGAGATCGACAGGCCGGAGTATCGCGCCAATCCCGTCGACCGTTGTTATTACTGCAAACACGAGCTGTATGCACGGAGCTCAGTCGAATTGCCGCCGAGCGGCACGCCACCGTGGTCGACGGCAACAACGCCGACGATCGAGGGACTATCGTCCGGGGCGTCAGGCTGCGCGGGAGTTCGGCGTCCGCAGCCCGCTCGATGAGGTCGACCTGACGAAGAACGAAATCCGCCAGCTGTCGAAGCGCGCCGGACTTCCGAGCTGGGACGAGCCGGCCTCGGCCTGTCTGTCGTCGCGGATCCCGTATCACACCGAAGTCACTCCCGAAAAGCTGCGCATGATTGAGCGTGCCGAGTCTGCGTTACGCGCCCTGGGATTTCGCGTGTTTCGCGTTCGCCACCACGACGAATTGGCCAGGATCGAAGTCGGTCGCGAGGAAATGAGCCGGGCCTTCGAGGCAGAAATCAGCGCCGCGATTGTGCGTGAACTGAAGGCCATCGGATATCGTCATGTCACGCTCGACTTGCAGGGCTACCGCATGGGCAGCCTCAACGAGGGCGTGCTGCTGCGACCGACTTAGGGGCGATAGCAATGCGAAAATGCAAAATGCAGAATGTAAAATGCGAAACTTCGAGCGGCGGGATCGACATTTTGCATTGGGCATTCGGCATTACGCGATCGCGGCGACTCTCGCCCTCACTTTTCTAGTCGCTCACCTCCCGTATCTCCCCTCGTCGTTGGAAGACCTCGACTCGATCAACTTTGCACTGGGGCTGCGCCATTTCGACGTGGCCAACCACCAGCCTCACCCGCCCGGGTATCCGATCTACATTGCCCTTGGCAATCTGGCCCACGCGTTCATTCCCACTGAAGCCCAGGCGCTCGCAATCATCGGTGTCCTGGCAGGCGCACTTGGAGCGTTTGCGCTGGTCGCGTTTTTCGGGCGGCTCGATCAGGAACCGCGGTCCGGCACGTCGCTTCTTGCAACGCTGCTGACGATCACGGCTCCCTGTAGCTGGTTCACGGCCGCGCGTCCATTGAGCGATATGGCGGGCCTTACCGCCGCTGTTGCCGTGCAGGCCATCGCTCTCTCCGCTTCGACTCCTGCGAGCGTGCTGCTCGCGGTGTTTTGTCGGCGCGGTGACCATTGGCATCCGATCTCAGGTGGCCTGGCTGACCCTGCCGCTCCTCGTGTACGTCTTGTCGAGGCGTCCGTCTGCAGATCGCCGTCGCACGGTTGCTGCGGCGATCCCGGTGTTCATGGCTGGCTGTGCGGTGTGGGCGGTCCCGCTTGTGGTCCTGAATGGTGGACCCGCTGCGTACGCCCGAGCGCTCTTCAGCCAGGGGGGCCGAGGATCTCACCGGAGTTCAAATGCTCTGGACGACGCCAACGGCGCGGCAGTTTGCACGGTCGATCTATTTCGCGTTCATTGCGCCGTGGGCCGCATGGCAGGTGGCAGCTGTCGTTCTCGTCGCAGCCTCTGCGGGCGTTGTCGTGCTCGCGCGGCGGGCCCCGCGCTCGCTTGCGGTGCTTGACGATCGCGTTCGGACCGTATCTCCTGCTGGATCTGCTGTTTCAGGAAACGGTGACCACTCGATACGCACTTCCACTCGTACCGCCGACAGCCTATCTAGCGGTCCGCGGCCTGAAGGCGGTGGGGGTCACTCCTGCTTTGGTGGTCGCAGGTTGTCTCGCAGCGTTCAACGCCCACGTCGGTGGTACGTCGGTCGCGGCTTATTCACGTCAAAAAGCGCCGGTCTTCCGCATGCTGGACGACATGGAACATGCCGCTGCTCAAATCTCCGGCCCCTGACGCTGGCGATGGACCGGCGGGAGCATTTCGATCTCCGCCGCCCGATGACCTGGGCAGGGGACACCATGCCCTGGATTGAACAGCAGCTGCCGGCTCCGCCTCAGCGCGAGTGGCTCGAACTGGTCAAACACTGGAACGATTCGAACCAGCAACGCGGCACGACGTGGTTTATCGCCGATCCTCTCCGGACGGACATCGACCTCGTTCAACATCCCGATCCAGTTGCCTATGAGTGGATGCTTCCGTATCCGCTGCTCATCGGAGGCGTGAGGCCGGGCAACATGAACTGGTATCGCTCTGTCCCGACCCGACTGGTATGTCGGTGAAGGCTGGGCGCTGACGCCCGAGGCCGCTGGCGTTTCGGTCAGCGCGGGTCGTTTCCCGTTGCCGGGCCGATTGAAGCCTGGGTGAAGAGCGGTTTCCGCGCCATGGTGATCGGAGGGAGAAATCTTGCCGGCAACAGTCCGCCTGCGCTGAATAACCGTGACTACTGAACAGAACCCCGATCCGCTCCGATGCGTTCGTCGCAAACCCGGGCTTCTTCTTACGACTGCTGACGTTCCTTGCCGCCACCATCGTCTGCGCTCGACGAACGTCACTACGAGAAGGTCAGTGTGCTGGCGCCGATTGAAGTCACGTCGCCATCGAACAGTTCGATGTTTCCAGCGATCGTCCGGTGTTCGGGTTTGGCGAGGGATGGGTGCGAACAGGAGTACAACCCGGCCTCCGGCCTTCGCTGGCGCTGGCTGAGCGGCCGCGGTGAGATTCGCTTCCATGCCTCCCCGGCGCTGCCGTCGTCATGCATCTGGAGGGTGAGTCGCCTTTGCGGTACTCGCCGACCCTCACGCCTGGTGATACGTGTCGGCGAACGTGCGCTACGAGGAAACCCCTTTCGGCCGACTTTTCATTCGACACGGTCATCCCGTCCGAGCTGGTCAGGTCTCAGGTGGGCGCAATCACGTTCGATACCGATCAGGTCCATGTGCCGGCCGAACGCAGTTGGCGAACCCGCGATCGACGGAGCCTGGGCCTGCGGATCTTCAAGCTGTCAGTTGCGGACGGCTCCCGTGCCGGCTTCCTAGCCAGGCACAGAAGAGAGCTGCCGAACGGGCAGTCGAAGTGTCGGACCCAAGCGCTTTCCAACAACAGGAGTCCCGTAAGCAGCGAATTGACGGGAGCTGCGGGCACCGAGATTTCAGTCTTGGCATGCTCTTCCTCCGCCAACCCGCGCCACCGCTGGACCAATCGCGTGGCCAGGACCGGAGGAAGAGTGTGAAATTCGTGTAGGTGAGGCGCACGATTGTGAAGCCAACGCCGGTGAGCAGCCGGCGAAGCCCGGAACGGCTATACCGCCGTAATTCCCGGCTCAAAACGGAATGGTCGCCGCGCAGGGCACTCATGGCGGCGACGTTGATCAGGGCATACCCCCGGTCGCGTCATCCGGAACATCTCGGCCACGGCGGCCTTTTCGTCGGACTCTTCGAGCGAGTATAGGACGTCGAACGAGGTGACCAGATCGAAGGCGTCGCTTGGAAAGGAGCGGCGGCCACCGATGCCCGAACCAACCTAAAGCGCCCCAGTTCGCGGCCGATACACTAATCCGACAGGGGAGATCGAAACCGACGGAACGTCCGAAACGGCCCAATAGTTCGACGTTGGCCCCGGTTCCGCAACCGCAGTCGAGAATGCGAGCGTGAGGGTCGCCTCCGACGGCCCGCTCGATCAGCGGCGTGACGAACGCCCGAAAGCCTCGGAACCAGAAGTGACGTCCCTCGGCTTCCGCGGTGGCTCGCAGAAGATGATCCACGTCGAGAATTCTATCGTTTCATTCACGATCGGTCGCGCGATTCGTTGACAGTGCGAGATCAAGTTTGTAAGCTGCGGCGCGCGAGTAGTGAATCAATTTTGCGAGGAGTGATCAATTGATGAAACATCGACTCACGTGGTTTCTTGCTCTGATCGTCACGTTGATCGTCACTGTTTCTGCTTGTTCGAAGAAGGTTCCACCGCCACCAGCGCCAGCACCTCCACCACCACCGGCAGTTCCGGCTGCGCCACCGGCGCCGCCACCGCCGCCGGCTGCGGCTCCAGCGCCCCTGTCGACCCCGCCGGCGCTCACCGAGCAGGAGGTCTTCTCGCGAAAGTCAGTCGATCAGCTGAACGCCGAGAAGCCGTTGACGGACGCGTATTTCGACTACGACAAGTCGGATCTGCGCGAGGATGGGCGAGCCTCGCTGCAGAAGGACGCCGAGTACCTGAAGAAGTGGTCGAGCATCGTCGTGTCGGTCGAGGGCCACTCCGACTCCCGAGGCAGCTCGAGCATGCAACCTCGCTCTCGGCAGCCGGCGGGGAACGGCCGTGAAAGACTATCTTGTGAGCCTCGGAGTGGTCGCGAACCGAATCACCGTCGTGAGCAAGGGCAAGGAGCAGCCGTTCTGCGGCGAGGAGACCGAAGCCTCGCTGGCAGCAAAACCGGCGAGGGTCACTTCATCATTACGGCGAAGTAGAGCGTGAGGGCGGGAAGGGCGAGGAAGAGGCAGGAAGGGCGGGAAGGGCAAGACCGGCAAAGCTTTCCCGTCCTGCCTTTCCCGCCTCTCCAGCCCCTCCTGCCCTTCCTGCCCTTCCCCTCAGTTGTCGTCGCAGCTCCTCCTCGGTCACGCGATACTTCGCCGCCTTCTTTCCGTTAATCAGCAGGACCGGAATCTCGAGACCGTAGAGCGCTTCGAGCTGTGGGTCGGTCGAGATGTCCACGACCTCCATTGTTAGGGGAACCGACCGAGCGACGCGGTCGACGACCGCCTTCATCTCATCGCAAAGATGGCACCCCGGGCGCGAGCATAGAGTCAGGGCCGTCACGCTCTGCTTCGCTGCAGCGGCCATCAGGTGCTGCTCTTCTCTGCGACCGTCTTTGGCGTGTCGAGGCTGCCTACGAGATCTCGAATCCGCGCAATCTGATGCCGCTTCATGTAGTCGTTGAGGCCGTCGAGAAGCTTCGTCCAGATCAGAGGATCCACGAAGTTGGCGGTACCCGACCTGGACGGCAGAAGCGCCGGCAATCATGAACTCGAGCGCATCACGAGCGTCGGCGATTCCTCCCATGCCCAGAATAGGAATCTTCACCGTTTCGTGACATTCATAGACCATTCGTACCGCAATCGGTCGGATGGCCGGTCCACTCAGCCCTCCCAGAACGTTCGAGATCTTCGGCTGCCGAGTCTCGACGTCGATAACCATTGCGAGAAACGTGTTGACGAGTGAAACGGCATCGGCGCCAGCCTCTTCGAGGCGCGCGCGAACGACGCCACGTCCGTCACGTTGGGCGTCAGCTTGGGAATGATGGGCAGGCGTGTCACCCGGCGCACTGCGCTGACGACATCGAAGGTGCCGGTCAGACTGCAACCGAATGTGATGCCACCCTCCTTGATGTTGGGACACGAGATGTTCAGCTCGAGCGCCGCTACGCCATCGGCGTCCGAAAGGATGCGGGCGACCTCGGCATATTCATCGATGGTCGTTCCACAGATGTTGACGATCACGGTCGCGCCCCGGGCGCGAAGCTCCGGCAACTTTTCGTCGATGAACCGATGGACGCCGATGCCCTGCAGACCGATGGCATTCAGCATGCCCGCCGGAGTCTCGACGATTCGGGGAGGGGATGCCCTTCCCGTTCTGCCAGGAATAAGCCCTTTACCGCGATGCCCCCGAGCGAGGACAGATCGACCGTGTCGGCATACTCAACGCCGTACCCGAAGCAACCGCTCGCGGCAATCAGCGGATTCTTCAGCCACAGCGAGCCGATTTGAACTGACAAATCCATCTAGAAATCCCACACGATTTGGTCAGCCGGAAGGACCGGCCCGCTAATACAGGATCGCACGTGGTGCTTCCTCCCACCATCGGCGCGCATCGGCACCACGCAACTGTAGCAGCCGCCAAGGCCACAACCCATGATGCGCTCGACCGGAAACCTGACAGGGACGTTGGTGGCGAGCAGCGGTTTTCGCGGTAGCCGCCAACATCCCCTCCGGACCGCACGCATAAATCATCACGGCGGCGTCTCGTGAGCGGACGGCCAGACGCCGCTCGAGCGGTGCTACGACGCGGCCGCGTTCTCCGCGACTGCCGTCCTCGGTCGTGAGAACGAGCTCGACCCCAAGGCCTTGGAAGAAGTCGAGATAAAAGAGCTCCCTGGCGTTTCGAGCCCCATAAAACAACACTGAGGTCACGTCACGCTCGCGAAGGAGCTGAACGAGCAGCGCGAACGGGGCCAGTCCGACCCCACCGGCGACCATCCACGCTTCCGTCGGAGGGTCGACAGCCAAGGATGTCCAAGCGGACCGAGGCAGTCGACATGCTGGCCGGCTTTGGCCTCGTAGAGGAGGCCTGTCGAAACGCCAATGCGCTTGTTGAGAATCGTGATGCCTGAGGGCTCGCCGCGACGATCACGGAGCACTTCGAACACCGAAAACGGACGACGCAGCAGCGGATCGTGGCGCCGGCTGGCCTTCAACATGACGAACTGGCCGGGCGATGCGATCGCGGCAATTTCCGGCGCAGCCAGCGACAGCACGTTGTAGTCGTTCGACAGCGCACGGTTGGCAATGACTTCCGCCGCGATGTCGATGGCCATCGCGGCAGTATACTGCACGGAGTTTGGGTGCCTTCTTGTGATGCGCTACCTGCGCATGCTGACCAATTCGCTGCTGGCCGCGCTGCTCGCTGCCGGCTTCGTGCTGACGCTCGTCCTTCAACTCAACCCGACGCTTCCACTGCATCCGCTGCGCGTGCTGCCCATTGCCACGACTGTCGGTGCGTTCTATGCCATCCACCTGACCGTCATCTTCTACCTCGCTCTGGTCATGCGGCAGCTGTTTGCCCGGGAATTGTTCTCGCCAGGTTGGGTGAGTGTTGGGGTGCTCACCTGGCTCGCCGCGGCGGCCGCGGCCGCGGGTGCCGGGCTCATGTGGGCGAACCTCAGGGCGTTCGAGCTGGTGTTGGAGCCGGAAACAAGCCGGCGGATGGCGAACGGCACGTTGATTCTCGTGATGTCCGCGGCGTTGTTCGTATTCGTCGGGCTGCTTCGAGGGCATCTGGGTGCCGCTCGTCGTCCGGTTTGGGCGATCTTGTTCGTGACGGTCCTGGTTGGATCGGTCGCAGCGCCGCTCGCGATGAGGGGACGCGCGATCCCCTCCACTGGCCGAGGCGCAGCCCGTAGCGGCCACCTTCGATCTGAGCGCGGCCGAACGGGTCGAACGCATCACGATGCTCGCAATCGACGGCGGATCGCTGGATTTCATCACGCGCGCCACCGCCGAAGGGCGTTTGCCCAACTTTGGGAGAATCCTGGATGGCGGAGGCGTGATGCGGCTGGCCACGCTGCGACCGACCTCGGCCGAGGCCGTGTGGGCGGCCGCCGCGACGGGGAAGTTGCCGCAAAAAATGGCGTCCGGTCGGCGGGAAGCTATCGGCTACCGCGCGGTGGCGAACCCATTCAGCTGCTGCCGGACTACTGCTTCTCGCACGTGCTCGTGCGGTTCGGGTTTCTTCTCGAGCAGCCCCATAGCTCGGCCACCTTCAGGACCCGAACGATCTGGGACATTCTCAGCGGCCTTGGCATATCAGTCGGTGTGGTTGCCTGGCCCCTCACCTATCCGGCCGAGCCGGTTCGCGGCTACCTCGTCAGCGATCTGTATCACCGCCTAATCCAGACTCCTTCTGGAATCGATGATCCGTCCGCCAGTGTAACCCGCCCGAGGTTCGTTTGGACGTCTTTCGCGCGATGGAGGCCGCGGCCGCAGATGTCGCCCCTGTCATCAAGGCTGCCGATCTCGACGGCCGCTACCAGATTCCCGCGCGGACCGATCGCGTGTACGACAGTATCGGGCGCGAGCTGGCCGCGTCCCATCCGACGAGAATCACCATCACGCGATACCAAAGCCTCGACGTGATCGGTCATCACTTTCTCCGATATGCGATGCCGAGTGAATTCGGCGACGTCAATGACGAAGACCGACAGAAGTGGGGAGCGGTGCTCGAGCAGCACTACAGCGTGATCGACGATGCCGTCGGAAGAGCTATGGGCTCAATCGGTTCGGACGACCTTCTGCTGATCGTGTCCGGTTACGGCATGGAACCCATGGGCTTCGCAAAACGGACCCTCGAACGCCTCGTCGGCGATCCGGACTTGAACGGCACACACGAAGCTGCGCCGGATGGTTTCCTCCTGGCGTATGGCGGACCTGTCGCCCGTCGTCGTTCCGGGACCCGCGCGTCGATCGTCGACGTGGTTCCGACGATGCTCTACTTCCTGGGACTTCCGATCGGCCGGGACATGGACGGACAGGCACGAACGGAGCTCTTTCGTCTCGTCGTTCACCGAGGACAGGCCCATCACCTATATCCCCACGTAGCTGACAGGTGAGAGGTTTGAGGATGCTATAATCGTCTCGTCTCTCTTAACGCGCCCCGGTGAGGCGCGCGAAGAGTGTTGATGGCGAACGTCTCAGTCCTCTCGGCTTTCCCAATCTTCACGCTCGAGTCCCAGAATCGTTCATTGTTCCGGTGGGGTGCGCCGTGCCGGTCGTGATGGACGCGGAACGCATGGCGCGGACTCTCGTGCGCATTGCGCACGAAATCGTCGAGCGCAACCGCGGAATCGAAGAATTGGCTCTGGTGGGCATTCGCACGCGCGGTGTGCCGATCGCACGACGTATCGCGCGCGCGATTGGCGAGATCAACGGTCACCAGCTGCCGACCGGCGCACTCGACATCACGCTCTATCGCGACGATCTCATGCGCCATGCCGTCGGCCCACAGCCACTGGTTCGGCGGACCGAGATTCCATTCTCAATCGACGACAAGCGGATCCTGCTCGTCGATGATGTCCTACACAGGCCGCACGATTCGCGCGGCACTCGATGCCCTCATCGATTTCGGCCGTCCCAAAGCGATTCAGCTGGTCGTGCTCGTCGACCGCGGGCACCGCGAGCTGCCAATCAAGGCAGATTACGTGGGGAAGAACCTGCCGACCTCGTTGTCGCAAAGCGTCCAGAGTGCACTTGTCGGAAGTCGATGACCGCGATGAGGTGGAGATCCAGGAATCATGAAGAAGGATCTGCTTGGCATCGCCGACCTCTCCACTGACGAGATCAACCTCATTCTCGATACGGCCGAGGCGATGCGTGAAATCGGCCAGCGGCCGATCAAGAAAGTCCCAGACGCTGCGCGGCAAGACGGTGGTGAATCTCTTCTTCGAGCCAAGCACCCGGACGCGGACGTCGTTTGAAATCGCCGAAAAACGTCTGAGCGCCGACACCTTGAACATCGCCGTGGCCACGTCGAGCGTCCTCAAGGGCGAGACCTGGCGGACACGGCGATGAACATCGAAGCGATGGCCCCGGACATCATCGTGCTGCGTCATGACGTCCTCGGGGGCGTGTCATCTGCTGGCGCGGATCTGCAGAGTCGCGGATCATCAACGCCGGCGATGGCATGCACGAGCACCCGACACAGGCGTTGCTCGATGCGTTCACAATCCGCGAGCACAGAAGCGCATCGAAGGGCTCCAGGTGGCTGTCGTCGGAGACCTGCTGCACAGCCGCGTGTTGCGTTCGAACATGCGCTTCTGACCAAGCTCGGCGCGGATGTCTGGTTGAGCGGTCCACCAACCATGGTCCCGACCGGCATTCAGCGCCTCGGGGTTCGAGTGTCCACGTCGGTCGACGAAGCCGTTGAGGATGCGGACGTGATCATGATGCTCCGCATTCAGCAGGAGCGGATGCAGGGTGCGTTCTTTCCTCGATCCGCGAATACTTTACGGTGTTCGGTATGACCGTCGAGCGAGTCAAGCGCGCCAGACCGGATGTCATCATCATGCATCCCGGTCCGATGAACCGTGGAGTCGAAATCGCCTCCGATGTCGCCGACGGTCCCTACTCGGTGATTCTCGAGCAGGTGGCCAACGGTGTGGCAGTTCGAATGGCGCGGTGCTGTATCTGCTCGCCGGCGGACCTGAACAGATGGACTAGTCGCATGTCCTGGCTGAATCGCTACCGATGGCTGGGCCGATCGCCTGTAAACCCACGCAGAACGAAGAACACGAAGACAGGAAGATTGAAACGGATATCAGGATGAAGCGCTTGCTGAAAGGAGGGCGGATCGTCGATCCGTTCAATGGCCGGGACGGTAGATTCGATCTCCTGCTCGAACGGGATCGGATCTCTCGGGTCGGACGGGATCTCCCCGTCGAGTCGGACACGATGGTGGTCGAGATTCCGTCGAACGTGATCATCTGTCCCGGCTTCATCGACATGCACGTGCACCTGCGCGAACCCGGTCAGGAGTACAAGGAGACGGTGGCGACCGGGACTGCGGCGGCCGTGGCCGGGGCTTCACCGCGGTCGCGTGCATGCCCAACACCGTTCCTGTGAACGACAACGCTGGGGTGACCGAGTACGTCTTGAAAAAGCCGCGGAGGCGAACCTGGCGCGTGTCTATCCATTGGTGCCGTGTCGCGCGGTCAGAAAGGCGAGCAGCTCGCCGACATCGCGGAGCTCCGCCAGGCCGGGTGCGTGGCGGTCTCCGATGATGGCCGCCCTGTGGCTACTTCGTTGCTGATGCGCCGGGCGCTCGAGTACGCGGGCATGTTCAACATGCCGGTCATCGATCACTGCGAAGACCAGACGTTGAAGGGCGAGGGCGTGGCCCACGAAGGGTTTTCGGCATCGACGCTCGGGTTGAGGAGGGATTCCAGGAGAAGCCGAGTCCATCATGGTCCATCGGGACGTGGCGCTCGCCGAGCTGACCGGCGGTGTCGTGCACATCGCGCACCTCAGCGCCCGGCAATCGCTCGATGGCGTCCGCTACGGAAAAGCGCGGGGGTGCGGGTCACCTGCGAAGTGACGCCGCATCACTTCGGCTTGACGGATGAAATGCTAGCCGCGCCCCGACCGTACGACACCAACGTCAAGATGAACCCGCCACTTCGCGATGATCTGGATCGCGAAGCCATGCTCCAGGGCCTCATCGACGGCACGGTGGATGCGATTGCCACCGACCACGCCCCTCATCACTACGACGAAAAAGCACGTCGAGTTCGACCAGGCTCCGTTCGGTATCACCGGTCTGGAGACCGCGGTATCTTTGTCTCTCGATCGACTCGTCCATCACCGCGGCATGACCATCGCCCGGCTTGTCGAGTTGCTCGCCGTGAATCCGGCGAGAATTCTGAACGTGATCGGCGGGTCGCTGTCCGAAGGAGCGCCAGCCGATATCACGATCCTCGCTCCAGACCTGCCGGTGACGGTTTCAGTGGCTGCAATGCGATCGAAGTCGAAGAACACGCCGTTCGATGGATGGCAGCTGAGAGGAGGCGTGGCGGCGACGATCGTTGCAGGACGGACCGTTTACGTTAATGAAAAGGTGACTGAAAGCTTTGAAGTCTGGAGTCTGAAGTGTGAAGTCCTTGCCGGGGAAGTTCCCGAACTAACCTCCGGTTTGAGCCGCTTGACGACAGCCGTAGAATCGAGATCAGCGCGCCGCTGACTCTGGCATGACGCCAGCCTTTATCTCCCAGTGACTTTATTCCTTCGCAATAGACCTCAAGTGTCATCAGAGGCGCGAGCCGATGCGCCCAATCGCCTTGCTCGATGTCCGCGCGTTCGATTCTCATCGCGCCGATGCTTCACGGCATGCCAGTCGCTGAGAAAATCGTCGTAGTGAGGAGACTGCGGATGCCCCGATTGCCCGACCGCGTCGATGAAGCGGCTGTCGTTGGCCGGTGAGAGATCGATGATCTGCCGATAGCTGGCAATCGAAATCTGGTCGTAGGGGCTATCGGTAGCCACCGAGCCGACGTTCACCGTGCTCCAATCACCTGCACTCGGCGCCGATCGGCTCAGGAGCCGTCCGAGGCCAAACACGCCGTCGAGGCCCTGATGGGGGAACCTGGCGCGATGAACGACATCCCACCGCCATCGCGACATGTCGCTCCCCTGGCGTCGAACCAGATCCTCGATTGCTAGATGGAGCGCTCTCGATACCGCCCCTTCGCACGTCTCCTGTTGTGCCGCGCTGGAGTCGACGCACCAGGATCCGCCAGTCCGGTCGGCCGAGGTCACCCTGATGTGCCGCCCCGATTCGATTCTGAATCTGTCCACGCCGCCAACGTCCGCTGAAGGAAGCGAGTGACGTAGGAAAAACGTCCTGATAGCTCTCCGTCGTGAGCCGACCAAGCCTGTTACCGAGGAGCATCGGTGCGAGCTGCAAGAACCACGCTTCGTAGATAGCCGCCGCGGCACTTTCGGGACGGGCGTCGTAATTCCATCGCCTCAGCATGCGAATGGCATCGGTGGCAGCGGCTCCGTCCGGCCGCGCAAGAGAGAGCAGGAGCGGCAGGATCGTCTGGGCGTGCAGCGAGAGTGTGTCACGCTGAATGGCTGCGAAATCGTCCGGGTTCAGTTTCGGTCTGTCGTCCAGAAGATTGGCAATCCGCCGCGCGCGGTAGGACTCGGGCCAATCGAGTCCCAGCAGATAGGGATAGCTCGCCGGCATGGGGCGCTGGTTGGCCGTGACGATGACGTGTCCTGGCGGATCGAACGTGTGTGGAAGGTCCTCAAATGGGATCCATCCCGTCCACTCCGATTCGCCCGTCCATCCCGCCGATCGGCAGGCTCCCGTCACCGCTCGAGCGAATGGGAATGCGACCGGGCGCGTAGTAGCCGATGTGGCCGGCGGTGTCGGCGTAGACGAAGTTCTGCGACGGGACCACGAAATCTCGGAGGGCCTCTGTGAAATCGGACCAGCTGTGAGCCTCGCTGATTTTGAGCATCGCAGCCAGCGTGGTGTCGTCGGCGTCGAGCGCCGTCCATCGAAATGCCAGCGGCTCAAGCGGCGCTAACGCCCGTCTGGCTGGGATGGAGCTCGCTGCGTTGTTCGCGTTGATCGCATCAGACACCAACGGACCGTGGCGCGAGATCCGGACGTCGAGGTGGACATCGTTTCGCCCTCGAATGCGGATCGTTTCGGGAATGACCTGAAGCGGTTCCAGCTTGCCGCGATACTCGGCCAGTGTCCCGGAGGGATCGATCTGCTCCCGATACAGATCCTCGACATCGGCCGCCACGTTCGTGGCTCCCCATGCGATGGAACGATTGCGGCCCAGAATGATGCCCGGCGTACCTGGAAACGAAGCTCCGATTGCATCGTAATCGCCGGCCGAGAGGTGCGCGAGAGTACCAGATGGATGGCAACCGCGCGTTGAGATGAGGATCGTTGGCGAGAAGTGGGAATCCGCTTACCGTCCGGGAACCGTCGATCACCCAGTTGTTGGAGCCAGAGAGCTTCTGCTCTTGAACCACCCAACAGGACTCGGCTGACTTCGGGCAGCCCTTCCGACAGTCCGATAAAAATGCAGCGTGCGTAGTGGAATCTGCCGAACAATCGATCGCCAATCGGTTCTTACCTGCGGCACAGGCACTTACCTTCGAGAAAGCCGCGCTCTTCGAACCACTCCCGCCGATGTTGGAGGCCGGGAATCGAAGCGGCGCCGCCTCGCGTTCGGTCAGGATGCTCAAACCATCCCGCGCATATGGCGGCATCAACTCGGACAGCCTCTCCGAGCCGACCTTGTCCAGAATGTCGTGCCGGAGCAGCTCCAGGAGTAGTTTCCGCTCAGATCCCAGGCCACCATCTTCTGCCACACGACGACATCAGGGCCGCTCCAGGGCTCGGGTTCAAATCGGAGAAGCGAGAACTCCGGCGGTAGTCGACTGCCGTGGTGATCGGCGAGAAAGCGTTTACGCCGGCGACGTTACGCTTCAACCTGGCGTCTGGCGGGGCCGGAAGCCGGTCCCATGTGGCGCGAGCCGCTCGACCGAACCCGACCGTCCTCAAGAATCGATCTTGCGGCAGCGTGGTCGCACCAAAATCTCGGACAACCTTCCGAACCCGATTCGGCGCTGGAATTCCATTTGCCAGAGGCGGTCTTGAGCATGCACGTAACCGAGACCGAAAAGCGCATCGAGTTTTGTCGAAGCAAACACGTGCGGAATTGCATCGGCGTCTCGAACGATATCGATGGGCGCAGACGGTCCGAGCACTGCGAACGTCCCATTCAAAACAGGAAGGGACCGTCTGGCATAGACGTACGCGGCCACGACCGCGACGACCGCCAGCAGGATCACGCCAGCGAGTGCTTTCCGGAGAACACGCATGGAGGAATAATACCGATCACGGCTGTGTTCAGCGACTCGCTGCTCAAACAAACCCTCGATCGTCTTTACGCGGACTTCAATTACCGGATTCCGCCGCCGACCCCATTCAGATCGTCAGGCGTTACGAGCGGCCAGACGACCGTGAGGTCGTCGGGTTCTGTGCCGCCGCGCTCGCGTTCGGCCGCGTGGCGAGCGTGCTGCAATCGATCGAGGCGGTTGTTGGCGATCGCTGGCCCTCGGCCGGCCGCTTACGTTCGAACGTTCGAGCCTTCGAAGGAGAAGTCGGCATTCTCCAACCTCGTCCATCGTTGGATAGCGGGCCCCGATCTGGTCGCGCTGCTATGGCTTCTCCGGCAGATCCTGGACCGCTCGGGTTCGATCGAAGAGTTCTTCCTTGATGCCTACGATCCGTCGGCGCCCGACATCACGGATGCGCTCGAAAGCTTCTCGGTGCGTGTCCTGGCCCTCGATCTGCGTGCGGCATACGGCCGAGTGCCTCGACGACCGGCAGTGCACTACTTTTTTCCGCGGCCGTCCGCCGGGCAGCGGCTGCAAGCGACTGAACTTGTTTCTTCGATGGATGGTTCGTCGCGATGCGCTCGATCTCGGCGTCTGGTCACGGGTCGCGCCGGCCAAGCTCATCGTCCCGCTCGACACCCACGTCATCCGCGTCGGACGCTGCCTGCGGCTGACGCGATATACAAGCCCGGATGGGCGATGGCACGTGACATCACCGCGACGCTGAGCCGACTGGATCCTGAAGATCCGGTCAGATGCGACTTCGCGCTGTGTCACCTCGGCATGATGAACGCCTGCGGGTTCAATCGTGGCGCAGGCTGACGCGCAATGTCCGCTGCGCTGGGCCTGCCGGCCACGCGTTCGTAGACGGCGGCGGTCTCCGCGACCATCCGCTCGACGGTGAACCGTTCGGCAACGCGCGGCTCCGTGCGGCTTCACCCATCTGCCGCCGCAGCCCGTCATCCCTTAGAAGGCGGACGATTTCACGTGCCATGGCGGCGTGATCGCGAGGTTCGACAAGCACTCCAGTGCGGCTCGGCCTCGACGAGCTCAGGAATGCCACCAGCTCGGGTTGCGACGGACGCGCGTGAACACGCCATGGCATCCAGCAACGAAGTTCCCAGCCCTTCTGTCACTGAGCTCATCACGAACAGGTCGAACCCTTTGATGCATCCGATCACATCGGTCCTGAATCCCGGTAGAGCAGTACGTTGCTTCTCGAGATGGTAGTCGCGGATCTGACGCTCGAGCTGTTCGCGCAGCTTCGCCTTCGCCGAGGATGAGGAATCTGCGTATCGGGCATCTCGCGAACGACCAGGTGCGCTGCCTCGATGAGGTGCCGGTGGCCCTTGTGAGGCACCAGTGCGGCGACGTTGCCGACGACCGGCGCCTGATGGGGAAGCCAGAAGGCCTCGTGAACGTTGACCGGCGGCGCCGCCAGCTACGTGCTCGAGGTCGATGCCTTCGTGAACCGTAATCGCCCGCTCGCTGCGGAACGCCGTCGGCAACGAGCATCTTGGCGGATCGCTTCTGACGCGGCGATGAAGAAGTCGACCTGCGCGATGCTTCCAACGCGAGAACGAATTGCGGTTCAGATGAAAATCCACCCGCCGCGACACGATCAAGGCCGGCGCAGGCGTCGGCGAGCCCAGCGATAACCCGAGCGAGGCCATCGCCGTTCTATGGGCGTCGTGCGCGTGCACGACGTCGGGCCGCAACCGCTTCACAACACGCGAGAGACGCCAGGCGGCCGAGAGATCCATTTCGGTGCGCGGCGCGATGCGGGATGAGGTCGAGCCCCTCTGCCGCCCGGCGCCGGAGCTCGCCGTCAGGATGGGCAATGAGCGACGCTCGCTGCCCGATCGCCCGGAGCCCGTTCACGGTCAGGAGGACCTGGTTCTGACCGCCGCGCCACGTGCGGGCCGTGTCTATGTGAACGAGAACATCAGAGGTTCGAGAGTTCAAGGGCACCAGGCGTTCTGCCTCGTCGTTGAGCTTCCCAGAGCTTTGCAAACTTGAGGAAGACGTAGTAGGCGTTCATCGCGGAAATGATGAATCCTGGAATGCCGTCTCGAAATCCGCCGCGTGCCAGGTAGTTGCGTAAGAAGGCGAGTGGAGGGTGGCCGACAAGGTGCCGCATTGCCGCCCGTTGTCCAGCCTCGTGCATCTGGCGAGCCGCGTAGGTCGTATACCGATCGATGGTCTCCAGGTGATCGGAGATGTCGCGGTAGGCGAAGTGTTGGAGCTCTCCTCGTGGACGACCGATCGGTCCTCGAACCGCCACTGATTCGTGGACGTAGCGGCCCGTCCATTCTGCGGTCCGCCGATCGTAGAGCCGAAGCTGATCGTCGGGAGTACCAGTCAGTGGTCCGAATCCAGCGCCCGAGGTGCCAGGTGACTCTGGGAATGCGGTAGCCTCCGTGTTTCGGGCCGCCTTCGAGCGTCGATTTGATCTCGGCGACCAAATCGGGCGTCACACGTTCGTCCGCGTCGAGCGAGAGAATCCAGTCGTGGCTGGCAACCGACGCCGCGTAGTTTTTCTGGGCCACGTACCCTGGCCAATCGCGCAGGATCACTCGATCGGTGAATTGGCGGGCGATTGCCACGGTGTCGTCGGTGCTATTGGAGTCCACCACCACGAGCTCGTCGGCCCACGCCACGGACTTCAGCGCGTCTCCGATGTCGTTCGCTTCGTTCTTGATGATGACCGTGACCGAGAGCTTCGGCACGGGGGAGTGCTGGAGGGCAGGAAGGGCAGGAAGGGCAGGAAGGGCAGGAAGGGCAGGAGGGGCAGGAGGGGCAGGAGGGGCAGCGAGGCTGGAGGGCCCCGCCGCCATTGAAGGAAAGGCCGACTCGCGCGCCGCTGTGCTACTGCAGAGACGATGACGCCGCCCGCCGTCTGAATGGTTCCGGGCGCGGTTGCGTTGGGAACCGTCCTCCGGCCCCGGTCCCTGCGAGCGGTATCAATTGGACCGCATCGAAGTCAACGAGCGACTTGTTATAGTCGGCAATCGCACGAATTTCCAACGTGCGCGATTGCGCAAGATCGCGTTGCGCTTGGACCACGAGGAAGGTCGTGGACAGTCCGGCCGCCTGCTTCTTCTCTCGGCTTCGAGCTTTTTCTCCTGCAGCTCACGCGAGACACGCGCTGCCTTGACGCGCTGCTGGTTCGTCCGCACCTGCCGCGCGACATCGCGCACCTGAGTCGCGATTTGCAGTTGAACGTTCTTGACCTGAGTCTGCGTCTGCTGTGCCTGCAGCCGCGCCCGCGCGAGACTCGTCTCGGCCGTGCTCGCGCCAATCGGATAGCTGACCGTCACTCCCACCGTCCAGTTCGGAAAGTTGTTTTGAAAGATGTCATCGAGAGCGGAGCTGAAGCTGCGATTGGCGACCACGGTTCGCGCGGGAATGACGCCGGACGTAATCGACGAGAAATCGACGGGACTCAGCTGCGTGCCGCTGGGTACCGGTCGCGATGTAGCTCACGCTCGCCGCGATGTCCGGCAGCCTCTGGTTCCGAAAGTAGCGAATGTTGATGTCGTTTTGCGCGAGGCTGTTCTTGATCTGATTGAGATCCGAGCGCTTGTCGAGCGCGTTTCGAATGGCGGCGTCCACGTCGATCGCTTGTTCTTCGTACGGTGCCGCGTCCGTGGGTTCGAGCGTCGTCGTCCAGAAATTTGCCATGTCCGGGTCGAAAATCAACGCTCGCAGCCGATCCTCGTTCCGCTTGATCTCGGCCTCGGCGACGATGACGTTTTGCTCGTTGGTGGCGACCTCGGCTTGGGCCTGGATGATGTCGATCGGAGCCATGGTCCCCACCTCGACCCGCCGCTGGTTGTCGCGCAGCGAGCGCTCCGCGAGCTCGAGCGATTGCCGCTGGGCGGTGACGTTATTGATCGCATAAGAGAGATCCCAGTAGGCCGTCTTGACGTTTCGAGTGGTCTGAACGATCACGGCTTGGAGCTGAACGTCAGAGAGCTCGCGCAGCTTCGAGCTGAGCTGGACCTGTTGACGGACCTGATCGATCTTGAAGTCCCGAAGCAGCGGCTGCGTGTAGTTCAGGTTGACCGCCGATTGAAGCTGAGGGCTGAAATTCAAGAACAGACTGGTGGTCGTATCGCGGTTGTTGTTCCAATTTGCCCGGTAGGCGCCGCCCCAGGGGAGAAGCTGACTGAGCCCGACGCCGTTGGCGAAGCGGCCGTTCTCGACGCTGAGGGCTCCGCCCGAAAGCGAGCTCGTCGATTGTTGCGTCTGCCCGTTCCGTGAGAAATTCGCATTGAGGTTCGGCGCCCAGAACGATCGGGACTGGGCGATGACAATATCCTGAATTTGAGGATCGATCCGTTGGATGCGGATGCCCAGATTCTGCTCGAGGGCGAGCAGAACAGCCTCGTCGATCGACAGCCGCTTGACCGGTTCGGCTGTCGACGCAGCCGGCGCCTGAGCTGTCAAGCTGGAAATCGAGAACGAACTGGACTGAGCTGAGGCGGGCGCGGCAGACATGACCAATGCGGCGATGGCGACGGCGGTAACGGCTCCAAGCAGAAGGCGGTACATGGCAACTCCCTGAAAAGACAGCTAATTCTTCTGATGAGTAGACGGTAGCGGCGGGCGTTCGGTTCGTCGAAAAACGCCGAATTGTATACTAGCGGCCTTTCCCGATATGACGCCAGAAGCTGTACTCGACTTGTTTCGAAAATCCGGCGCGTTGCTCGAAGGCCACTTTCGTTTGACGTCTGGACTCCACAGCCCAGGCTATCTGCAATGTGCGCTCGTGCTCCAGTCACCCCAGCACGCGGAGGCGCTCGGCCGGGCCATCGGCGAGCGAACACGCGACCTGAACGCGAGCGTCGTTTTGTCGCCGGCTCTGGGCGGAGTGGTGATCGGGCAGGAAGTGGGCCGTGCCTTGAGCGTACGCGCCATCTTCGCCGAGCGACAGGAAGGCGCGCTCACGCTTCGTCGCGGGTTCACGCTGGCGCCTCAGGACCGCGTCCTCGTCGTTGAAGACGTGGTCACCACGGGTGGCTCCTACTCGCGAGACGATCGAGGTTGCCAGGGCCACGGGCGGCCAGGTGGTCGGGGCCGCGTCGATTATCGACCGGAGCGACGGCGGTGTCCGACTTGACGTGTCGTTTCTGGCACTGGCCCGGCTGCCGCTCCCGACCTACGATCCCGAGAATTGCCCTCTGTGTGATCAGGGCTTGGCAGTCACCAAACCTGGATCGAGGCCCGTGCGGGCATAGGCAGTGCCTCATTTCAAGATCACGCTGGCCTACGACGGCAGCGAGTTCGTAGGCTGGCAGCGACAGGCGTCTGGCACATCCATCCAAGGACTGCTCGAACAGGCGCTCCGAGAGCTCGATCAACGCGAAGTCGCCGTCGTCGGTGCGGGACGCACAGATGCCGGCGTGCACGCGCGTGGCAAGTCGCAAGCTTCTCCCTCGCACGCCAGATTGAAGCGCCGGCTCTCGTGGGCGCGTTGAACGCGCGGCTGCCCGACGCCGTTCGGATCACCAACGCCGAAATCGCGCCCGACTCCTTTCACGCACGGTTCGACGCGGCCCTGAAGGTGTATCGCTATCGGATCTGGAACGCCGACGTCCTCGATCCGTTCGAGCGCCGCTACGCGTGGCATCTCGTCGGTTCCCTCGATCGAGACGCGATGAGTGCCGCCGCGCGACTGATTCGCGGCCGTCACGACTTCGCGGCGTTTCAGGCGGCTGGCAGCAACGCGCGTTCGAGCGTGCGAGAGATATTCTCGTCCGGGTTCGTGGCGGCGACTGCGTCCAACGAAGTCAGCCAAGGCAGCACGGCCTGCGACGAGTTGATCATTTACGAAGTTTGCGCCGACGGGTTTCTTCGACACATGGTCCGCACGATTGTCGGGACGCTCGTCGAGATCGGCCGCGGCCGACGATCGATCGCCTGGGTCGGTGATGTTCTGGCCGGTCGCGATCGTTCGCGCGCAGGACCGACAGCGCCGCCGGAAGGACTCGTCCTCGTCTCGGTGGGGTATAGTAGCGAAGCCAAGCCTCGTTAGATCGGCGCGCCCGGCGCGCCTGCGAGGAGCGGGCATTGGGTCCCCGCCCCTCGACTTGCGCTCAGGGCGCCCTGAGCAGGGTCGAAGGGTGCAAGTGCCGCCTTCGCTCTTCGAGCTACGGCGAGCCTCGCCGAAGCCTTGGCGGAGGCGGGACCGAGCCGGGGTGTGGGGCAGAGCCCCGCGTGAGTAGGACGCGAATGTCGCTTGAGCAGCTCCTCGCCTGATTCCGCCCGGTTCACCGGATGAATCTTTGGCGCGTCAGGTCAATTTCGAGCGGCTGCCGGCCCATGTCGCCATCATCATGGACGGCAACGGTCGATGGGCGGCTCAGCGACATCTTCCACGCGTCGAAGGGCACCGCGCCGGCATCGATTCAGTCCGCGACATCGTCGAAACATCTGCTCGAGCGGGGATCGGTGTCCTCACCTGTACGCGTTTTCAGTTGAGAACTGGAAGCGCCCGCGGGCCGAGATCAACACATTGATGATGCTCTTGAAGCGGTATCTGCGCCTCGAGCTCAACACGCTGCTTGCCAACAACATCACATTCCAGGTGATCGGACGGTCCGAAGAATTGGCGCCCGACGTTCGACGCGAGCTTGAAGCCGGAATCAAGCGGACGGCGGCGAATACGGGGATGCGGTTCAACATCGCTTTGAATTACGGTGGCCGCGCAGAGATCGTGGATGCGGCCCGCCGCGCTATTGCGGCCGGCCTTCCAGCCGAGCAGCTGGACGAACAACAGTTCGGGCAGTTCATGTATACGGCCGGCCAACCTGATCCCGACCTGCTGATCCGAACGAGCGGCGAAATGCGCGTCAGCAACTTTTTGCTGTGGCAAATCGCCTACTCGGAAATCTGGGTCACCGATACGCTGTGGCCGGACTTCCGCCGTCGGCATCTGCTGGAGGCCATCGTGGCTTACCAGAAGCGCGACCGCCGATACGGTGGCATCACCAAGCCAGTGGCTCTCGGCGTCAAGTGATCGACGAAACGCTCAAGGCGGGAATGGCAGGAGCGCCCTTCCAGCCCGATCACCGATGACCCGCGTTCTGAGCGGCGCCGCGTTGATCGCGATGGCCGTCGCCGTCGTCTGGTTCGCGCCGCTCGCAATATTCGAGGCCGTTGCGTTTGCTGTGCTGTTCGCCGCGGTTGAAGAGCTCATCGGCCTCTTTACGGCTAGCGGTATCGCAGGCACGAAGTGGCCTGCCATGGCAGCGGCGATGACGACGCTGGCGTCGTTCTCGGAGATCATCAGCAGCCGCGAGCTGCCGATCGAAGTGATCCTGATGGCGGCCGTGATGGCCATGGCGCTCGTCGCGATGAGCGCGTGGCGAGACGGTTCCCGGCGCTCGTCACGGTTTCGGCCGCGCTCTTTCCGTCGCTGTATCCTGCGCTGTCGATCGGTGCTGTGATCGCCATACGAGAAGCCGCGGGTCGGAGCCACTTTTCCTGCTGATGCTGGCGATCATGGTGAGCGATACGGCTCAGTACTACACGGGACGGCTTGCCGGGCGCCGGCTGCTGGCTCCGGCCATCAGTCCGAAGAAGACGATCGAAGGGGCGATCGGCGGCTTCCTGTTCGGGGCGCTGGTGTTTGTCTGGGCGGGCGCCTGGTGGCTTCCGATGGGTACTGCCCGGCGTGCGCCTGCTCCTAGGCATCGGAATCGTCGCATCTGGTATCGCTGGAGACCTGTTCGAGTCGATGCTCAAGCGCAGCGCCGGCGTCAAAGACAGCGCGGCCGTCATTCCCGGGCACGGCGGCATCCTGGATCGGATCGATGCCCTGCTCTTTGCTGCGCCTTTCTATTACGTTGTGCTGAAGTATTTATGAAGAGCATCTCCACCCAGAAGTCACTCTGTGTCCCCTGTGTCCTCCGTGGTAGATAGTTAGCCTGCCGTGAAACGCATCGCCATTCTTGGATCGACGGGATCGATTGGCCAGAGCGCGCTGGCTGTCGTGGATGCCATACCCGACCGCCTGCAGGTCGTCGGGTTGGCGGCGGGCGAGAACGCGACCTTGCTCGCCGAACAGGTCGAACAATATCGGCCGTGCGTCGTTGCGATGGCCTCGGATGCCGCGGTCGATCAACTCAGGCGGTTCGGTTCGGCTGGTGCCCGTGTCGTCGGATCTGGACGCGAGGGCCTGGCGGCGGTGGCGTCGCATCCCGATGTCGATCTCGTCTCTGTGCGCTTCGTCGGGCACGGACGGTCTCGAAGCGGTATTGGCGGCCATCGAGTGCGGCAAAACGATAGCGCTTGCGAACAAGGAAGTCCTGGTGATGGCCGGCGGGATCGTCACGGAGGCTGCCCGGCGCCACGGTGTGGCTCTCCTGCCTGTCGACAGCGAGCACAACGCCATTCATCAATGCCTTCATGGCCGGAACGTTTCAGAGCTGAAACGGTTGATTCTGACCGCTTCCGGCGGGCCATTCCGTGGACGCTCGTTGCTCGAGCTGTCGGAAGTAACGGCAAGCGACGCGCTGCAGCCATCCAACCTGGCGGATGGGGCGCAAGATCACAATCGACTCGGCAACACTCATGAACAAAGGCCTCGAAGTGATCGAGGCTCACTGGTTGTTCGGCGTGGGCGCCGATCACATCGATGTGGTCGTTCATCCGCAGTCGGTCGTTCATTCGATGGTCGAGTTGACTGACGGCTCGATCATCGCGCAGCTGGGCGTTACCGACATGCGACTGCCGATCCAATATGCGTTTTCCTACCCGGATCGATGGGCGGCGCTCATTGCCGCCGCTCGATCTGGCGCGCGCAGGTCGGCTCGACTTCGACATGCCCGACACGAATGCGTTTCCGCGCCTGCGCCTGGCATATCAGGCGCTCAGGGCGGAAAAAAGCTTTGCCGGTCGTCCTCAATGCCGCGAACGAAGTGGCGGTGGCCAGGTTCTTGGAGGGTCGAATCGGGTTCGCGTCGATTCCCCAGGTCATTGAACGCACCATGAATGCCCACCAGGTCGTCGAGGTGCACACGCTTTCGGCAGTGAGCAGTCGACGGATGGGCTCGCGAGTATTCCCGAGGTGGCGAGCGAGGTACAATCCCAAGGTTGAGGTGTTGAGGATAATCGCGTGAATACGATTCTGGCGTTTGTCTTTGTCGCTGAGTGTGCTCGTGTTCGTGCACGAGCTCGGACATTTTCTCGCCGCCAAGCGCGTCGGCATCCGCGTTCTGGAAATTCCAGATCGGCTTCAATCCCACCATCGTCAGCGTGCATCGCGGCGATACGGATAGCATGTGGCGCGCTGCCGTTCGGCGGCTACGTCAAGATGGCGGGCGAGACTTTGAGGACGCCCGCACCGGTCGCGACGATGAGTTTCTGTCGAAGACCAAGTGGCAGCGTTTTCAGGTGCTGATCATGGGTCCGGTCATGAACGTCCTCCTGGCGCTCGTGATCACAGCCGTCCTCTTCTACCGGGGATCGAAGTCCCTGCATTCGAGGATCAGGCGCCCGTTGTCGGCGTGGTCGCCGCCGATTCAGCCGCCGAGCGCGGCGATATCCGGCCCGGCGATCGCATTGTCGCGGTTGCCGGTCGATCGGTCGACACCTGGGAGGCGTTCTCGATCGCGGTCAGTACTCGTCCGAATCGAGAAATTGCCGTCGACCTGATACGAAATGGTCAGGCGTTGACGCGCAAGCGTCACGACCGAGGTGGCGACGGGGCGGGGCCACATCGAGTTCGGCGAGATTGGCGTGTATCCGAACACACACCCGCGCCTCTACTCGGTGAATGCCGGCGAGCCGGGCGAGCGTGGTGGGCTGAAGGCAGGTGACGTGATCGTAGCCGTCAACGGCAAGCCGATCACATTCTCGACGCAGTTCAGGGAAGGATCGCAAAGCATCCCGAAAGACGATGAGCCTGTCGATTATTCGCGGTGGTGCCAGTCAAACGCTGTCACTCACTGCCGGGAGAAAGGGCGACATCGGTTGGCTCGGCGTCCTGCCGGTTGACGAGACCAAAACCGTGAACCCGGGGCCAGTCGAGGCCCCGTCCATGAGCGTGCGGAAGAACATCCGCGATGGCCGGTTGATCTCTCCAGACCCTCCTCGGCTCATCACGCGCGAAACATCGCCAAAGCAATTGATGGGGCCCTTGGGTATCGCTCAGCTTTCAGGCGAAACCGCACAACTCGGCTGGAGCAGCCTGTTCGGGTTGATGGCGATGATCAGCTTGAACCTTGGATTGCTGAACCTGCTGCCGATCCCGATTCTCGACGGCGGACACATCACCATCATGGCGCTCGAAGGCTTAGCCCGGCGCGATTTCAGCGTGCGGGTCAAAGAAAAGATGCTGCTCGCGGGTTTCGTGGTCCTGATGGTCTTGATGGTGACGGTGATCTCACAACGACTTGACTCGCATCACCTGGTTCGAGCGCTTGATGCCTTGGCGTTAAGACTTCAGCCTTCTCACTTCTTTCATCGCTTCCCGCGCAGCCGAGATCGTCTTTTCGATGTCTCCCGGCTGTGTGGCGGCGGAAATGAACCACGCTTCGAACTGTGAGGGCGGTGGATATGCTCCGCGCACGAGCATCCCCTGAAAAACGCAGCGTAGCGTCCGTGTTCGAGTGGACTGCCGATGCGTAGGTCTCGGACCGGCTGCGTTCGGTGAAAAACGGAGTCAAAAGAGAGCCGAAGGCATTCACCTGAACCGCCACGCGGGCTTCCGCGCCCAGCTTTCGCGATGCCCTCGGCGAGGCGGGCGCCGAGCTTGCGGAGATGGCTGAGTATGGCCGGCGTCAGTCGTTCGAGACTCCAGATCCCGGCTGTCATGGCGAGTGGATTCCCCGACAGCGTTCCGGCTTGATAGACCGGACCGGCGGGTGCTACCAACTCCATCAAATCAGCGCGACCACCATACGCTCCAACCGGTAGACCGCCCCGATGATCTTGCCGAGGCAGGTGCAGATCGGGCCGACCTGTGACACGGCCTGAGCTACGCCTCGGGCGCGGCTCGGAAGCCCGAGATGACCTCGTCGAAGATGAGCAGAGTGCCGTTCGCTGGTGCACATCGCGCAGCGCGGGCAGGAATCCATCGGCAGGCGGCACGACGCCCATGTTGCCCTGCGATGGGCTCGATGATCAACGCGGCGATCTGGTCACGATACTGATCGAATAACTGCTGCACAGAACCAAGATCGTTGTAGGTCGCGACGCAGCGTGTCCGACACGGCGCCGCGTGTCACGCCCGGGCTGGTCGGAATTCCCAACGTCAGCGCACCGGATCCGGCTTAACCAGAAACGGGTCCGCGTGCCCGTGGTAGCACCCCTCGAACTTGATGATCCGTTCACGACCGGTGGCGGCCCGTGCCACACGGATCGCGCTCATCGCGGCTTCGGTGCCCGAGCTGACGAAGCGAACGCGCTCGAGCGACGGCATCATGCGTCCACGCGCTCACCGAGGTCGATCTCGAGAGGACTGGGAGCACCGTAGCTCGTGCCGTCGTTGAGCGCCGCCTTCAGTTTCCTGATGAGATCTGCGGGCGCGTGGTCGTGAATCAGAGGACCCCACGACATCACGTAGTCGATGAATTCGTTTCCATCGACGTCACGGAGACGTGCGCCGCGGCCGCGCTCGACGAACAACGGCGTAGCACCAACGGATTTGAACGCTCGGACCGGGCTATCGACGCCGCCAGGGGAGATTTGTTGGGTCTTTGGAGAACAACCGGGCGGACTTGTTCTGGTACGCATAGTCACCACAAAGACACGAAGGACACAACGGCAATACCTTAACAAACAGTCGCTGATCGAGGCGCGCAGGCCATGCGGAGGACGCCGCGCCGGCCCCTGGCGGGCGTGGCAGGTCGTGCCGATGATGTCGGCCCCGGCCCGCCGGATGGCAACCAGTGCGTGATTCAAGAGCGATGGCGTCGCGCGTTCGAGCCAGCCGTCCGGCGCAGCCGCCTTCAGCATGGAGTATTCCCGCCGCTTACATGGTACGCCGCTGTGGGGGTAGCCGAAGGTGTCTTTTGACCCGCGCGACGACGCTCGAGGTAGGGGCAGCGCCGGCTTCACTCACGACGATGTCGGTATGCCTTCTTCGATGCTGTCCTGCGCGACCTCGCGCAACGCCTCGCGACTCGTTCGCAGGATCCATCTGATGGGTCTTGCGGTCGCCGAATCGAGGCGCCGATCCTGCTCGCGTCCCGAAGGCGTCCGTAAGGTAGTGCCGAGTGCTTCGGCCGCGTAGGGACATGATGAGACGGTCTGTTCGAAGCCGCGTTCGTCCAGCGCTTTGCGGATGGCCCCGACCCGTCCGTCCATCGCGTCCGGGCCGGAGGCTGCGACGACTGGCCCGCGCCGGCCGCCGCATGAGAGCTCGCAGCGGACGAGCTGCTCCTGGACGTTGGGTCGTTCGCAATCTCGCCGTCGATGACGACTCCGCAGTGGCCGTGGTCGGTGTATTCGCGTACAAGCAGACGTCGGTGACGACGAGGATATCGGGCAGAGCTCGCTGATGGCCCGGCACGGCCGACTGGACGGGCGCTGGGATCGTGTGGCCGCCGAGCCGATGTCGTCTTTGTGACGTGGAATGTTAACGCTGCGGACTCCTCGCTTCGCGCCCGCCTCGACTTCACGCACCGCCTCGTCGACCGACAAGGTTAGAACACCCCGGGCATTGAGGGCACTTCGCGCCGGACGCCTTCGCCCTCGCACACGAACAGCGGGAAGACGAACAGGTCGGGCGTGTAAGGCGCGTTTCCTGGACGAGCGTGCGGAGCGTCTCCGGACGTTCGGCAACCGCCGCAAGCGCTTCGCCGTCAGTCTCAATGTCGCGTGGGTGTCGATTGGATTCATAACTCGCTCAGGTCTGAGACTGATGGACGAGATTCACCGCTACGATCTTTCCGTATTCCTTCGGAAGTGTCCCACGATCGCGTCGACCAGCAGCCGCGTACGGGTACTGCTGCGTCGAGTATCACCTCGGTCTCGAATGTTGAATCGCGCCGCTCGCGTCGTGATTTACCGGCCTGATGCAGGCGACGACAGTCGCGTGCAGCGAAAGGCCTGAGGCCGGTTCGGCGCCTAGCATCTGCTGCGAAAACTCCTGACCGCCGACGGGCTGGTAAAGGTCACCACGTCGATGACGGCGTTCCAGAAGCATCCGGTAGACGTCGAGTTCGCCTTCCGGCTCGGGTTCGGCGACCGTGCGGTAGGCCACCACTTCGGTCACGTCGGCGCCTCGCTCGCGCAGCTCTTCGGCGATGATCCTCGCGACCGACGTCTCCGCGCGGGCGGAGCACGTGCAGGCCCTTCACCTCGACTGCCTCGGAGATGGCCTCGACCACGGCCTCCGCCCGGAACTCGGCAGGCGTGAGGTCGACCTTCAGACCGTGGCGGGCCAGTCGCGCTGCCGTTGCCGTCCCGACGGCGCACAACTTCACGCCTTTGAGCTCGCGCAGATCGTGAGGGAAGCGAGCGAGGCGCTGGATGAGCGAATCGACGGCGTTCGCACTGGACAGCACGATCCAATCGAACATCGCGATAGGCAGGCTGGCAGACCCCGTCGAGCGGCGCCGAAGTCCCCGGGCGGCTCGATGCAGGTCATCGGAGCCTACGGCGGCTTCGGCTCCCCATCGCCTGAGCTGGTACGACGAAGGCTCTGCGGCCTGTTCGCGCGGCCGTGTGACGAGGATCCGCTTGCCAAACAGTGGACGTCAATCGAACCACCGCAAATGCTCGCGAAACCCCGGCGACGCGGCCGACGATCAACACCGCCGGCGGGCGATCGGTCGTAGCGGCTTCGTCAGTTTGCGATGTCGTCGAGCGCTCCCAACGATCGTCTCCTGCGTCGGAAGCGTTCCCGAGCAGACGACGGCCGCCGTGTCGTCCGGCGACCGTCCGTGCGCCAGCAGCGCGGTGACGATCTGCTGGAGCCGTTGTGGCCCCGCGTAGCACACGATCGTGCCGTCGAGCGCAAATTGCCAGACTGCTCAGTTCACAGTCGGCCCGCGTCTGTCCATCGTCTTCGTGCCCCTCGGACAAAGCAGAGAGTGTCGCCGCCACCCGGGTAGGTGATCGGAATGCCGGCGTAGGAGGGCGCTCCGATTCCGACTGGAACGCCCGGCACCACCTCGAAGCGCAAACCTTGCTCGTGAAGGAAAGAGCGCCTCCCGGGCCGCCGCTACCGAACACAAACGGATCGCCCCACTTGAGACGCGCCACGGTCTTTCCCCTTTTCGCAGTGCCTTTTTCAGCGAGGAGATAGCAGATGGCTTCCCGATCGAGGGGGCGTGGGGCAGCCAGCCCCACATCCAGCTTTCTCCGCGTCTCGGTCTGGCGCGCCGCAGTCAACCGCGCGTGGACGGATGGTCGTAGAGCACGACATCTTGCCGATTCCAGGTGACGCAGGCCACGCGCTGTGATGAGGCCTGGATCTCCTGGGCCGGCTCCAATCAGATAGACAATGCTGGACATCAAATGGTCGTTGGTCGTTAGTCGTTAGTCGTTAGTCGTTGGTCGTTAGTCGTTGGTCGCTAGTCGTTGGTCGCTAGTCGTGCCGCTTCAGATGCCTGACCAGTCCGTGCCTGGGCAAGGATTTCGTCGGCCCCATCGGCCAGTAACTGGGCCCCCACGCGTGAACCGATCCTGGCGGCCTCCTGTCGTGGACCCCGAGCGCGGGCGTGAATCGCACGGCTGCCGTCCACGGCGACGACGGTCGCCAGAGCTCGAGATTTTCTCCTCCGTCGATTGGCGAGGCCAGCGCGCCGATTGGCGTCTGACAACCACCGCCCAGGGCCGCGACGAGGGCGCGTTCTGAATCAAGTGCCGCATGTGCCAGCAGGTCGTCAATGGGCTCCACCATCCGTCTGACATCCTCATCGCCGCCACGCGTTTTCGATGGCGACGATACCTCGTCCGGGGGCCGGCACGTACGCCGTTGCGGGCAGCGTCAGCGAGATGCGCGAGGCGAATCCGAGTCGCTTGAGACCTGCAGCGGCAAGAACCAGCGCGTCGTGGTCGCCGGCTTCGAGCTTGCGAAGTCGCGTGTCGAGATTGCCTCGAATGTTGACGAACCGAGCGAGAGGCATCAGCCGGGTTAGTTGCGCGATTCGTCGGACACTGCCCGTGCCGAACAGCGGATGCTGGCCGAGAGCGGCAATCAGTTCCTCGATTGTCGCGCAGTTTCGATTGAAGTCGGACTGCGCGTCCGACGATCCCGACGGCCGTTCCGTACTGCCCCGCGTGACATGCCGCCCGTCGTTGGGAGCACCACCGCGTCGAGCGGATCTTCCGCGCCGGCAAGACCGCGCTGCGACCGCCAGACCATCCGGCAGGACGGCGGGCATGTCCTTACTGCTGTGTACCGCAAGGTCGATCTCGTCGCGAAGGAGAGCTTCCTCGATTTCCTTCACGAATAGGCGCTTTCCGCCTGCTTGCCGAGAGAGCGCCTCCGCGCAGTCGATCTCCGGATGTCTTGATGGTGATATGATGCGGCAAGGCGGACCGCCTGTCCGAGCGATCCGGTCGGCCACCGTGTTGGCCTGCCACCAGGACCAGCTGGCTTCCACGTATGCCCGAGCCGCAGCTCCCTGAGGCCGCTCATGTCACGCGCCATCTCTGAAGTTCAATGTTCCCAATGACGTGGGGTTCTCCTGATCAGCGTTGACCGCGCGGCTTCGTTCGACTGAACGGCTCGATGCGGCCTGCGATCCGCTCGGACCGCTCCTCACGAGCCGCCTGAGGACCATCGTGTTCGCGCGGTGTGTCGTCTCTTCCGGCGTTCCGGCGAGCCGGAACAAGCGGGTAAGCGGCTTCCGAATAGACGCCGATCGTGTCGGCGTCGCCCGAGCGACTTCAGCTGTTCAGTCGGAGCCAGCAGCAGTTTTTCGACGATGAGGTGCGTGATTTCGTCAATCCGCGCCCTCGCCTCGTCGCGGGCTTCCGGCGGAGCGCGGTCAGCTTGAAGTCGAGGCGCACCAGTTCGGCCCGACGTATGTGATCGAAATGCTGCCTCGAGCGCCACAACGGTTGGAATCGCGCCGCGGGCTCGAAACCACGCGTCGAACCGGTTCAACTCGTCGGCGACGATGGTCTCGGCACGAGCAACCTCGCTGGCACGGCGCTCGAGGTTTTCGCGCACCGGTGGCCTGCAGATCGTCGATGTGTGTGCAGGAACACCTGCTCGATCTCTCCTGCAGCGGCTTCGACGTCTCGCGGTAGAGCGATATCGATGACGAAGAGCGGCTGATTGCGTCGCGGCCGCATGATGTTCTCGATCCGCGCCTTCGTGAGAATCGGTGCTGACGCGCCGGTTGCCGTGATCACGATATCGCTCGCCCCGATCACGCGCGTCCATATCGTCCCACGATGCCGCAGTTGCTCCGCCGATGGCCTCGGCGGTTCGCGCCGCATGAACCATCGTCCGGCTGACGATGGTCACGTGTTGCACGCCCTGAGACTGCATGTGGCGCGCCGTGAGCTTGCCTATCTCGCCGGCGCCGATGACGAGGACATTGCGTCCGGCTTGAGATCCCCGAAGATCTTCTGGCCAGCGACACGGCCGCGTATCCAATCGGAGACGGCACCGGCTCCAAGGCCGGTTTCAGTCCGCACCCGCTTTCCAACGGCGAACGAAGCGTGGAACAGCCGATTGAGCAGTGGCCCGGCGGCGTGGGCTTCTCCGGCAGCCGAGTGCGCTTCTTCACCTGACCGAGAACCTGAGGTTCTCCAGCGACGAGCGAGTCAGAGGCCTGCGGCAACCCGAAAGAGATGTCGCGCCGCGTCGGGGTTGCTTGCGTCGTAGGCGTGAGCGGCAACCGAGGACCGATCGACGCCATTGAACTCGCTCAGAAAGTTCATGAGGTCGCCACGAGTCGTGGCGATATATCGTCGCAGGCGACGTACAACTCGCGCTCGATTGCAGGTTGACAGCACGACGGCCTCGCGCGTCGACCCCCGCGCGGTCAGAGCCCCAGAGCTCGGGCGGGGCCGCGAACCTGAAAGTCGAGCCGCTCACGCAGCTCGACTGGCGCGGTCTTGTGACTGATTCCGACTAGCAGGAGGTTCATGACAAGTTGAAAGTTCAAAGTTGAAAGTTGAAGTAAGTTTGAAAGTTGGTGATCCTCTTAGACTTTCAACCTTCCACTTTTCACTTTTACTTCAAAATTATGGCTTCTCGTCAAGAAATAGCTGATCGGCACGAAGTTGAGCAACACGATGGCGAAGCCGACCGCCGACAGATATGCCGCACGCCGGCCGCCCCAGCCAATCCGGCGCGCGGCGAACAGCTCGAACGAATTACCGCCCAGCAAACGAGCGCGACGAAGATCTTGGGGTCCTGCAGCGACTATGGCTTGGACATTCGGATCACTGGCGTCGGCGCGGGCGTCGGCGGCCCGCGACGCCCGCGACCAAACCGACTGTCAAGAAGATCCAGCCAATGACAATCGCGACCTGGTTCATGCGATCGAGAACTTGCAGCGATGGCAAACGGGCGTAAAGAAGCCGAGATGCTTCGCTTTGATCTCTTTGAACAGCAAGACATAGGTGATGCCGATCACCGAGGCGATCGCGAACGTCGCGTAGGCAAACAGGAGCGTTGAAACGTGGATTCCGAATAGCGGGCCCCGGAGCACGGCAGCCCGCTCCTCGACCATCGGCTGGAACGCGGTCATGGCGTCGAGCAGAACGAGCAGCGGAAGGATGAAGACCCCATCGCCCGCTCGTCGGTCGTGATCTCGATACCAGGTGAGCGAGGGCCAGGAGCCACACGAAGGTCGAGATCGCCGATGTTGCACCAACCACCGGCACGTGGAGCAATACGTAACTGAACGAAGTACA
>ERZ1370068.4885-contig-3934_pt1 | contig 71503 bp, 97 predicted proteins | sample MGYA00561227_ERZ1370068 | MGnify/ENA primary metagenome ERZ1370068 (study PRJEB38410, sample SAMEA6850437) | metagenome | study: Metagenomic assessment of the ecological functions of the soil: analysis of the soil microbiota associated with the...
TTAGCCACTTCGTTCAGTTACGTATTGCTCCAAACTGCACATTGAATGTAATTCGCCAATCGATGAACTGATTCCTTCCCTCGCCGGCCTGACGCTCAGCACAGCCGTTGCTGGCAATTCTGTCGAAGTCTTGGAGAACGGCGCTTTTTTGACGTGCTGCTGCAGCGAATTCGATCAGCTCAAAAGTCAGTGCATTTCGAAACCTTTCTTTGGAAGGAAGGGGTGCTCGGTCAGCGCGTGGCGGACGCGCTGTCGGAGGCGAGCTCGCGCAGGCAAGCAGGTGCGTGTCCTGCTTGACGCAACGGGCTCGAAAGAAGTAGGCAAGGCAGCTAGGCGACAGATGGAAGAAGCCGGATGCCGAGTCGTGCTTTTCCATGAAAAGGCTTTCCGCAACATCGGCGTGCTGAACGACCGCGACCATCGCAAGCTCGTCGTCATCGACGGTCGCGAAGCATTCGTGGGTGGTCATTGCATCGTAGACAGTTGGCTGGGCGACGCCCAAGACAGCGAACACTTCGGCGACATCAGCCTTAGGTTGCGCGGCCCCATCGTGAACAGCGTGCAGTCCGCGTTCAGCGAGAACTGGGCTGGGGAAACGGGGGAGTTGTTCGTCGGCGACGATGTGTTTCCGACCCTGAACCCGCAGGCGACGTGTTGATCCATGCGGCGTACGCAAAGCCGGAAGGCTCAGCGCCTGCCGTGAAGATTCTTCACCACACGGCCATATGCCTCGCCCGCAAGCGAATCTGGATTCAGAATCCTTATTTCATTCCCGAGCCGGAAGCGATCGACGCGTTCGGAGAAGCCGTTTCCCGCGGCGTCGATGTGCGCGTGATGATGCCTTCGACTGGGGGTCCGATAACCCCATGGTGCAACACGCCGGGCACCGCAACTTCGAAAAGCTTCTGCGGTGCGGCGTGCGTCTGTTCGAGTATCCCCACACGCTGCTGCACCAGAAAGTGATGACCATCGATGGTGTGTGGAGTGCGACCGGTTCAAGCAACTTCGACGACCGGTCTTTCGAGACCAACGACGAAATCACGCTCGGGATCCAGGACGCAGCAACGGCACAGAGGCTCGATGCCGTCTTCGAGAAGTACGCACCCCATTGCGAGGAAATTGAGCTTGAGGCGTGGTGCAAGCGCGGGCTGTGGCACAAGCTGAAAGACAACGCTTTCTACATGCTAAACGAAATCCTCTGACCGAACACCGGCTCGCTTTGAATGATCCTATGTTCTCCGACACGCGCCACCGAGCGGCCTACCGCAACCACGGAAATACGCTTGAAAACCAAGCGCCACACTGTCCGGGAAACCGAACAGCTCAGTGGTAGTCTGGAAGGAGCGCCATGCCTAACTCGGCGCTCAACACGACCCGTCCAACGGACTGCGCTGTCGAGTAATTTTCGGCGCTTGGCGCCCCTATGTTCAGAATGTTACGCCGTCGACTTTCGTTCGACAGCGTTGCGCCGATTGTGTAATTCAGGGCGTGGTGTCTGGCACGTCCAATTACGAAACTGAAAACGAAATCGCAGGCGCGCAACATGTGGACAAGCTGCGGGCGGTTCTCAACATTTGTCGGCGCATGAGCGCGATGACAGATCTGGCCTCGCTGCAATCGCTAATCACGCGCGAAGCCAGGAACTGCTGCAGGCGGATCAGGGTCAGCATCTTTCTGTTCGACCGCGACAATTGCGAGCTCTGGTCGGCAATTTCCCAAGAAGGGAAAATCATGCGTTTTGACGCCAGACTGGGGATCGCCGGCGCCGTGGCCTTGAGCGGCCAGACAATCAATGTCGTCGACGCCTATCAGCATCCGCTCTTTTACAAAGAAGTGGACGTCGAGACCGGTTATCAAACCGATACTCTTCTCGCCGTGCCTTTACACTAGCCTCGATGGCGCCGTGATCGGCGTGGGTGAAGCAACCAACAAGTTGGGCGGCAGTTTTACCGCCGAGGACGCCGGGAAATCCTCGCCACGCTGGCGGCGCGATTGGCTGATGTATTGGAAAATTCCGCGGTCGCAGCGGAGCTGAAGGCGCAAAAGATACTGACCGCGCAAATTATCCGGCGGCGCAGTTTATCAGCGGTTTTCCACCAGAATATCGTCGGCATGAGCCACCGAATCCGAGTCGACTATCCGGCTGATCGATCAGATCCGACCGAGCTCGGTCGACGTGCTCATTCAAGGCGAAAGCGGCACCGGCAAAGAACTGATCGCCAAGGCGTTGCATTTCAACAGCCCCCGAGCGAAGTACCCCTTTATCGCGGTTAACTGCGCGGCGTTGCCAGATGCGCTGGTCGAGGGCGGAATTATTCGGCATTGAGAAAGGCGTCGCGACCGGCGTCGATCGACGCTATCGGCAAATTCGAAGCCGCCCACGAGGGCACGCTGTTCCTCGACGAAATCGGCGATTTGAGTCTCACTGGCACAAGCGAAGATCCCTTCGGGTGCTGCAGGAACGCTCCGTCGACCGCGTCGGCAGCCGCACGCCGGTGCCGATCAACGTGCGCATCATCGCCGCGACCAACCGCAACCTGGAAGCCGCCGTGCGAGAAAAACAGTTTCGCGCAGAGATCTCATTACAGATTGAGCGTCGTCAATATTCAAACACCATCGCTGCGCGAGACGCCCGAGGATATAGCGATTCTGGCAAATCACTTCCTGCAGAAGCACTGCGCGACGATGTCTGTCGAACCCAAACAATTGAGCGCGGCAGCTCTCGATCGCTTGTCGGCGTACCACTGGCCGGGCAACGCGCGCCAGCTCGAAAATGAAATAAAACGGTTGGTGGCTTCGGTGCGTGGAAAATCATCACCGAAGATCCAGGTCGCTATTCAATCCGAGGTAAAGCCGGTCCCGCAGTCAACCCACGCTACGCCGATAACCGGTAAATCGCTCTTCGAAGCGGTCGACGCGCTCGAACGCCGGATGATTCAGAGATGCCTTGAACCAGGTAGGCGGCAACAAGCTGAAGGCGGCGCAGATGCTCGGTATGAGCCGTGGAGGATTCCTCAGAAGCTCAAGAAACTGACTCTCGCGGCGGAAGTCTAAGCGCGCACCTGTCAGGGTGACAGAATCGCCCGCCCGTCGCGCGTGACAAACCTATGAAAGCGATTCTGCTTCGTTCGCGGGAAAATTGGTCCGGCTCTGTCGTAATTATTTTCATCTTGTTAAAAAGGTCTTTCGCGGCCCGCTGCAAAAGTGGATTGCGCACGATGACCTTTTTGAGATCGCGCTGCGCAGCTTGGCCTTGTTGTCTTTCGATTTCGAGGACTTTCTGAAAGCGCGTTGACGGCCGCCTGCAAGTCTTTATTCGCTTTGATGATCGGCGCGTACCCTTTCTCAACTTCTCGGCTTTCGCCTCGGACAGCTTTGGTCCGCTCTTACCCATCCTGACACCTCCTCACGGGAATTAAATTTTTGCCACGCTATCGTTGGCAAACTTTGAAGTCAAGATTTTCTTCCGCAGCGCGTGGCCAAATTCGGATCGTCGCGTTCGGTCGCTCGCCTTAAGCTTTTGCAGATTTGCGCGCACGCTATTGTCCGCGCGAAACTTCGCCACGTTGGGAGACAATTTAATAAAGTCTTCCAGCAATCCGGCAAAACGCTTGCTCCATGGCGACACTTCCAACCCTCCGTACAAGTTGCTCACGCTCAAGTCGTGTCCCATGCCGCGCAATTCCAACAAGACACGCCGGCCGTCTTTCAATCCGTTGACTAGGAAATCTTCCGCCTGGCAGCCGGCAACCACGGCATCACGGCTTCCCTTGACCAGGAGCGGTCGGCACCTCGTGGCGAAAATTCGCGGGATTCCAGGGCAAACTTTTTCGCCGGAAACGACGCCGATTTTCTTTGCTTGATCTCGGCCGAACTCTTTGCCGGCGCCGGCGCGCTTGGCAAAATCTCCAATGTCCTTGCCGGTAAAGCAGCCTTCTGTGCCCATCATCACCGGAAGCCAGCGCGTCACGCCGTCATAGACACCAAAAACATAGCTGCCACGCTCCGACTCGCGCCCGCCGATTTGCTCGCGCGTTGTTTTCCCTCGCCGCTTTCAACCGATCGCAATAATGACATTCTCCCGAAGCGCCGCTGAAAATCGGATCTTTGAGATTACAACTGCCGGCGTTGGTTTCCATCAGATCGTAGAGCGATGCGATAAGCGCGGCATTCACGCGGCTGCGGCTGTCCGCGACGAAGACTAAACCGTCTTTTTGCCGGCGCGCCGGACATTTGTAAATAGCGGACGGCGGCAAAGAATTCGATCGGCAACCGACTGAAGCGACTTTGAAACTCCTTTGTCTTTCTTTAGCGCCTGGAAGTTGTCGACGATCAAGTCTGCCGAGCCGAACTCTTGGTCGATCGTCGCTACCACCTTGCGCAGCCGGCCGACGATGTCATCGATCAGTTTGTCGGTCAAAAAGCGAAATTATCGCTCGCTTCAAGCTATCGCCGACCATTCCAATCTGAGGAGCGGAAAAGTCGGTCACTTTGGATTTGAGATATGAAGGGTGATTCGCACTGACACTTGCCGCTCCCTGGGTGCGGTAGTATGTCACGATCAATTTGAAATTTTCTACGATTGTCTCGGCGCGAGCCTTTTGCGTACTCGCCCGATGGCGGTCTACCGGTCCGGTGAGAATCAAACTTCGCACTTTCGGGGTTGGGGTCCTTGGCTTGAGCGTATTTGGCCGCATAGCGCTGGGCGATTACGGTTCCCCAACTATGCCCGTAGATTGCGTCCCAGGGTCTCGACTTGAGAAGTTCCTGGCGAAGTCTTTCGATGTCGTTCGCAACATAATCGGCGCGCAGAAATTGATCGTAAAAGCCGGTCCCCGTCGATGGCGCTCTTGGCCATACCGCGCGGGTGGAAGTAAACTACGTTGTGCTTCGCTTCCAGAAGGCGCAAAGCGGCGGAGCGGTTGCTTGGATCGACGATAGCTCCCGGCCCGCCGGGTATATAAGGATGACTGAGGCGCTGTTTTTGCTGAGATCGAAACCGTCGCCGAGGAAATAGGCAAGCTCGAATTCGCAGGACGACGCCTTTTCCTTACAGCGAAACTCGGCGGGGAAAGGATCGATCCTCCGGCAGACAATGGGAGCTTCAATGCCTTGCCTTTCAACTTCCCGGGATCACCCATCTCGCGGGGAGTCCATGAATCCGCTCCGCCTTGGCCGGCGTTGACTGGCGCCATCCCGATGAGCATCAGCACTGCACATGCCACTGCAATCAGTCGCACCATCATGCCTCAATCCCTTTCCCAACCCGGCGCACAGCGATTTTGGAGATTCGTCGTTTCCGGAAAAAGCGATCATCTGCTTCAATATCTCGGAATAGTCGGCGAGCAGTTTTGTGATGCGCCTGTCATCGAACAAATCGGTCTTATAGTTTACAGCGCCTGTCAACTCCGTTGACAGCTCGCGTAGAGTAAAGTTTACATCCAGTCGTGCCATCGCCAGTCCCGGTCGCCCGCGCGGTTTTCCGTTCCATGGCCGCAATCGTAAGGCCATTGGCAGCTTCGCCGGCGACGTCCATAGGTTTCGATAGTTAAACATCACCTGAGTATAAAGGCACGCGAGGCGCGCTTCTGTTTCTTCTCAAGCAACGCCTCAAATATCCGAACGGAACGTCTTGATGAGCGTAGGCCTCTAAACAGGTTTCGCGAACGTCGTTCAGCAATTCGACACAGGTCATCGCCGGTAAAAGCGCGCTGTTCAAAACCAGCGCGTTAACGAAATAGCCGATCAGCCCGTCGGTTCCCGCTTTGCCCTCGGTTGGCGACGAGGGTACCGATCCTAATATCGCTTTCGCCGGTGTAGGACCAAAGTAAAATATCCAAGCCAGCGACGAATATCATAAAGGGCGTGCAGCTCTGGGCGCTGGGCAAATGACTTGATCTGCGTAACCAGCACGTCCTCGAAGCTGAACCGGCTGCCGCACTCTCTGGCATGCGGCGAACTCTTGCGCTTGGCTTCGCGCTGAAACTGGAGGGCGGGCGACAACCCGTCCAAGCGCTTCTGCCAATAAACAACCTGCCGGTCGAAAGCTCCATTCTCGAACAGTTGCTTCTGCCAATGGATGAAGTCGGAAAAGTTGAAACGGCAGCGGCGGCAAAGGCCTGGCAAGCCCCGAAAATGCCGAGTAAGACGCCGCCAACTCTTTTCGAAACACCCCCATCGACCACTGGTCACCGATAATGGTGCAGCGTAACCAGAAGAATATGTTGGTCATCGTCCAGCCGGATAAGTGTCATTCTAAGAGCGGCGGTTTTTCCAAGTCGAAGGTGCGTGCGCATCCCGCTTCGGAGAGCTCATCGAGCTGTTTATCCTGGCTCTCCCTTCGGCAAGCGCGTCAGATCGACAATCGGCAACCTGACCGTGAGCGCGGCGGCGCACATACCGGCCGCGCGCCATCCGCCGTGTCGATGAATGCCGTGCGCAAGATATCGTGGCGATTGACAATCTCTTGAACGGCCTTTTTCAATGCCGGACATCAGTCGCCCCGCGAGCCGATAGGCGTCAGGCAGGTTAGAAAATCCGCGCCGCCAAACAATTGGCTGGAAGAAACAGCTGCTTTCGCCCGTGAAAGACAGTCCCACGTGCCCGCCTGGCTCGTCGCCGGCGTGATGGCCTGGCTGAATCTTTTTCTGGATTCGGCCTGCGCGGCCTTTTTCCACCAGCGCGCCGCCAGGCTTCCGCGACGGTCGCGTGAGCCTCAGAAGAGGTCGGCGCAGCGCACCTGGCTTTTATTAAGCAGCGCGCATTTTTCGCCGCGACCTGGCGCGCTGCCAGCAGCAGCGGCCGCCGAGCTCGAAGAAGTTATCGTCGACGCCAATGCCGTCGACACGCAAGACCTCCCTGCCATATCTGTGCGATCAAGGTTTCGACCTCGGTGCGCGGTGCTATAACCGTTCCCTCTTCGCGGCGACGGGAATTCTCCAGGCAGCGGTAAAGCGCGTCGATCATTTTGCCGTTGGGCGAAGCGCGGCGGATCGCCGAGCCGAACGAAATTTGCCGGCATCATGTAGTCCGGGCAGCTCCCGCCGCAAAAAGGTCCAGCTCAGCTCGCTCGCCGCCGGCTGTACTTGTCTTTTTCGCAACTTCATAGGCCGTCAACTGCCTTTCAAATATCCCTGCCAAATCCTCGGAACCGCTTCGGCGCGGCCGCGGACAGCTCATGCCACAACGGCGCTTTCGCCGATGCGGATGTTGATTCAGCGCTCGACTCGATTTCGCCGAAGCTCAACCCGGCAGCCGCGAATTTTAGCTGATCGTCGGCGCGGCCGAGAAATTCGATATTGCCGTCGGCGCGATAGCGCGCCATCGTCCGATGCAGAAAGATGCGCGACTGCCCGTTCTGGGCAAGACGGATTGGCGAGATGAATTTTTCCGCGGTCAATTCGTCGCGCTTGAGATAACCGCGCGCCAGGCTGTCGCCGCCGACGCAGATCTCGCCGCGCACTCCGACCGGCACCGGCTGCAACTCAGAATCGAGCAGATAGATTTGCGTGTTGTCGATCGGCCGGCCGATTGGAACGGTAGCGCAAGAGTTGCCTTCGTCGATCTCGACCAATAAGTTACATCGGCCGCAACTTCCGAAGAGCCGTAAAGATTGATCAGCTTGCAATCAGGGAGAGCCCGGCGAAAGTGCGCCGCCACCTGCGCCGAGCGGCTCGCCGCTGCAAAAACAGTATCGCAGCCGCGCCAGCCGCCTCAGACCAAATCCGCGGATTGCAGGATTTCTCTTAATAGAGGAAGGGACCACATTCAGCCCGGGTCACCCCACGCCGAGCCAGCGGTAATCAACCAGCGACGCCGGCTCATGGCTGCTGGCGTTGAGCACGAGCACCGTTAGAATTCCTGAAGCAGAGCGCCAAAAATTTCCCAGATCGAGTCGACGAAGCTGAGCGAAGTTTTTCGACAGCTTTTTCGTCTGGACTGAACGGAAAGGTTTTCCACATCCAACTGAAGCGATTGACCGCGCCTCGATAACCCCCATCACGCCTTTCGGCGTCCCAGTCGATCCTGACGTGTAAATCACGTAAGCTGGGCTGTCGGCGCGCGCCGTCGCTTTTGAAGTTTTTCGCTGGTGCGGCGAAATACCGCGGCGACTTTGATCGACAAAAAGTATCTTCGTCGAAACAGCGACAAGTGTGAGAGAATTTCTCTTGCGTCAACACAATCTAGCTTCGGCGTCGGCGAGCATAAATGAAGACGCTGCGCCGGATAGCCGGGATCGAGCGGCAAATAGGCTCCGCCGGTTTTGAGAATCGCGAGAAGACTCGTCGACCATTTCGAAGGAACGCTCGAGCAGCACGACCGCACGATGTGTGCTAGGGCCGCGCGCCGAGCGCTCTTCAATTCGTGCGCGAGCCGATTGGCGTCATCGTTAAGCTCGCGGCAGGTCAATGACTGTGCCGCTCGAACTCCAGCGCCACCGCGTCCGGCGTGCGTTCGACCTGCGCTTCAAACAATTCGTGGATACATGCGCCATGTGGGTATTCCGCTCGGGTGTCATTCCATTCAAAACAGTTGCCGACGCTCCACCGCGCCAAGCATCGGCAACCTCGCGATCGAAAGGTCGGGATCTGGCTGCGATGCTCGCGGATAGAATTTGAAAATGGCCGACATCCGCGCGATGGTCGCCGGATTAAATAGGTCGGTCGAATATTCGAAAATCCAATCAGTTTGCCGTCGCGTTCGCGCAAATAAAGAGACAGATCGAACTGCGCGGTTTGATTGTCGATCTCGATGGACTCCAAACGGATGCCCGGCGGATCGAACGGACGGCGCGGCGTGTTTTGCAAAACCAACATTGTCTGAAAATAGGGTTACGGTTCAGCTCGCGCCGAAGGTTCAACGCTTCCACGACTTTTTCGAACGGCGCTGCCTGATGCGCATAGGCGTCGGCGCAAACTTCGCGCACGCGGCGAAGCAACTCCTTAAAGCTTGGTTCGACCGGAAAGATCCACGCGCAAGGCGAGCGTGTTGACGAGAAAGCCGATGACCCCTCGATCCCACTTTGTCGCGATTGGCCACCGGCCGCACCGACATAATATCTTCTTGGCCGCTATAACGATAAAGCAGGACTTGAAAGGCCGCGAGCAACGTCATGAACAGAGTAACGCCTTCGTGCTGGCTCAGCTGGTTGAGCGTCGCTGTCACTGACTCGGTCAAGCTGATTTCCCGGCGCGCGCGCCGCGAAAGGTCTGGAGCCGCGGGCGCGGACGATCGGTCGATAGCTCGAGGCGCGGCGCCGCGGCCAATTGTTTTCTCCAAAGCCAGGTCCGTTGCCATGACCTCGCCGTGAAACTGCGTGCGCGCTGCCAGGCGGCGTAATCGCGATAGCGAACTAAAAGCTTTGGCAACGAAGGAGTTTTTCTGTCGCCGAAGCCTTATGATAGAGCGACCAAAGCCTCATGAAGCAGAATGCCCATTGACCAGGCGTCGAAGACGATGTGATGGACAGCGAGAAAAAGAACATGCTCGCATCCTCGCGCTGGCGCAACAGGCGGATTCTAAGCAATGGTCCGCTTGTTAAATCGAAGGGCCGGCGCGCCTCTTCGCAGAGCAGACGCGCGCTTTCAACTTCGCGCTCGGCTTCCAGACAGCGCTGCGCAGATCGATCGGCTTGAGGCGCAGTGCGTCGAGGGCTGTGCGATGGCTTGGAACGGACGACCACCGCCCTCGACGAACTTCGTGCGCAGCGCCTCGTGGCGGCCGAGAATGCGGTTAAAGCTCGCTTCCAAGGCGTCGACTTGCAACGGCCCATCGATACGAAGCGCACGCGATAGATTGTAAACCCGGCCGGCCGGGCTCAATTGTTCCAGAAACCACAAACGCTCCTGGGCAAACGACAAAAGGCGTCGGTTCGTCATCGGCGACATGGGGGATGACCGACGAATCGGTTTCAATGGCGCCTTGGCGCGGCGCAAAAATTTGATGAGTGTTTTTATATGCTTGACGATGCGTGCGCTCAGAGCGCGCGCTGAGCGCGCCGCGCGGTGCGTTGATCCGCAATCGCTCACCGTCGACTGAGAGGCGTACATCCAGACTGCGAAGCTCTGGAACAAAGCGGCGGCGTTTATAACTCGATCTTCCTCTCGATCATCCGGCCTTGATCTCTTTGCGCCAGTCGTGAGAATTTTTCGCGGCCTCGATCCGCGTCCGGCCAGCGCAGCCACACGGTGGGCGCCTGCAAAAATGCCCGCAGATCCAAATTCACCCGCAAAGCTGCACGAGCTCGCGCCGCGGCCCGAGCCGCAAGCAATGAGTGCGCCGCCGGAGATGGAAAAATTATCGTGCCGGCTGACGCGCTTGAGCTCCAACAATGCACGCAAAAATTTTGCTAAGCGCTTCTTCGATGGCGTTTTGCGGCGCTTCCGAATAGGCCCGGCGCCTTGCCTGACGTTAAAATCCACGGCCGCCAAAGCGCCATAATCGACTTTGCCGCTCAGATTGAGGGGCAGCCCTTGCAGGAAATGAAAATATGCGGGAACCATGTAGTGCGGCAGCCCGCGCTCATGAAGGCACGCAACGTGTCGACGTCGAGAACAGCGCCCGGGCGCTTCGATGTGCGCGATCAAGCGGATTTCCTGCACCGCGGCATCGCCGTCGACGGTAAACTCCCGCGCTATGACCGCGGCCTGGCGCACTCCGGCGCACTGACGAAGCACCGATTCCACTTCGACAAGCTCTGACGCGAAAACCGCGAATGCTCACGCGGCGATCTCGGCGTCCCGCCCATTCGACGTTGCCATCCGACAAGTACCGGCCGAATTCACCGGTCCGTGTAAAGACGGTCGCGTTTTTCGCCGGTGAGAAATGATTGACTACGAAATTACTCTCCGGTGAGCGGATCGTCGCCGACGTAGCGCTGTGGCCAAATGCGGGCTGCGCACGCAAATCTCGGCCCGTTCGCCTATGCCGGCGAGTTGGCCTGCGGCGTTGAGCAAAATAAGCTGCACGTCTTTAATGCCCTTGCCAACTGGAACTGTCTGTTTCGCGCCGGCTCCACTCGCCAGGACGTTTCTTTTATCGTGAAAAAGCCGACCGCGCGCTGGGTTTCGGTGGCGCCGTAAAAACTCACGAGCGTGGCTTCGGGCGCGCTTCTGCCGCGTCGCAGCGGACATCGTGGCGGGTTAATAAGTCGCCGCCGAAAAATCCGGCGCACGGACGGCAGTCGCCTTCCTTTGGCGGTTCCGGAGCAGCCGCCCCAACGCCGCGCGTCAGATGAAGAATGAAATCTTGGCACCGCCGTAGCCAATCGTTAAGTTGCTCGGGATTTTTCAATTGCTCGTTGGTCGGAATGAAACAGCGATGCGCCCGACGCGAGCGCAGTAAAAGCTCGCGCTGGAGATGATTGTAACCGAGACCGGACAACAAGCGCGTAGCGGTCCGAGCTTCGTAAAGCAAAAGCTTCTTGCTGCCATGGCAAGAAATGCGTGATCGGGCCGTGACGGCACAAAACCCCTTTGGGCTCGCCGGTCGAACCCGAAGTAAAAGCGATGAGCAGGATCGTCCGCTGCCAAGTTAATTTCGGGGGCGTCGCCGGACTGTCGCTCCAGCAGGCGCGTTATTTCTTTTGGCGCGCGGTAGATCGACGCAGACAGCGAATCTCCGGTCCTCTGGAAAAATTCCGAAAGTTGCCGGGGCAAGGCGCCAGCGCTTGCCATTCTCAGCCAGCCTTTCGGTCGCGCAATGTGCAGATAGTCGATCAGGCGCGCCGCCGGATACGCCGGATCGAGAATCGACAAAAACGGCGCCGGCCTTCAGCGACCGCGAGAATCGCCAGCGCGAGGGTCGGATCGCGGTGCGCATAGATCGCGACCACGTCGCCCGGATGAATATTTTTCCTGCTCAACAAACCGGCCAATCGGTTGCTGGCGCCATCGAGCTCGCGGTACGTCCAGCTCTCATCCGCGCCGATCACGGCTACTTCTTCCGGCGCTCTTTCGGCTTGGCGCGCGATCAGCGAATGTATCGGTGCCAGCCAAGTCTCATCGAGCCGCGCGCTGGGGTCCGGCAGATAGGCTTGCGCGCTCTGGGTCACGAGTGAGAATTGATCGATCGGTTTAGCGGGATCTGCGGCGATTTGATCCAACAAACTCAGCCACTGATCGAGCAGCGCCGCCATTCTTTTCTCCGAGAAGAGATCGGCATTGTAAACCAACATCAGCTCGAGGCAGCCGTCCACTTCCGGCGCGTGCACGACAAGATCGAATTTCGCGCCGGGTGCCGCTTGGCTCAGCCTTACCGTCTCGCAGCCGGCTAGCTTCAGCGCCCGCGCTGAAATATCCGCCATGTTGAATAACACCTGAAAAATCGGATTACGGGCGACATCGCGCTCCGGATTGATCTCCTCGACAACGCGCTCAAAGGGCAAATCCTGATGCGTGTAAGCGTCGAGGCAGGTAGCGCGCACGCGCGCAAGCAAATCGGTGAATGCCGGATTGCCGGAGAGATCGGTGCGCAACGCGAGCGCATTGATGAAAAATCCAATCAGCCCCTCCAACTCGGGCCGGTTTCGTCCGGCGATGGTCGCGCCGACGACGACATCCTTTGCCCCCAGTCGGGAGAGTAGAATCTTGAGCGCCGCCAACAGCGTCATGAACAGAGTCACACCCTGTCGGCGACTTAACTGTTTCAGCGCCCCGCTGAGCTCCTTGGATAAACGCTGGGCTATCCTTGCGCCGCGGTAGGCCCGGCAGTCGGCCGCTCATAGTCGGTCGGTAAGTCGAGAGATTGTAGATTGGTTCCGAGCCGCGCCTTCCAATAGTGCGTTTGCGACACCGATGCCGGGTCGCTTAGCCAATCCTCGTTGCCATAGGACGAAGTCGGCATATTGCACGGCGAGCGCCGGCAACGCGCGCGGGCTTTCCTGCTAAAATCGTGCTGTAGAAAATCTCGAGCTCGCGATAAAAGACCGCCAAAGACGCGCCGTCCGAAATCAGGTGGTGAAAGTTCAAGATAAGTACATGATCTTCAGCTCCGAGTCGGAGCAATTTAGCGCGCATCAGCGGTGCCTCTGTTGCAATCGAACGGCTGCCGCGCGTCTGCGTTAAAAATACGCAGCGCTTCTTTTTCAGCTTGATGCAAAGACAGTCGGCGCAGATCGACCACCGGCAACTCGAAATGCGCCATCGGTTGAATTCGCTGAACCGGTTCGCCGTCAATCTCCGCAATCGCCGTGCGCAAGACCTCATGCCGGCAGATTATCGAATTGATAGCCTCTTCGAGCGTCGCAATATTGAGCGGTCCCCTGACACGATGAGAAACCGGCATGTTGTAGGCGGTCAAATCGGAATCCAGTTTATGTAGGAACCACAACCGCCGCTGTGCAAAAGACAGCGGTATTCGATGATCGCGCGGCGCGGCGACAATCGGCGGAATATTTACACCGCGCCGGTTACCGCGCAGCCGGTCAATCTCTGCCGCGAGCAACGCCACGGTCGGCAGCTCGAACAGAGTGCGCGCAGGCCAAGTCGGCGCTGAAATGCGCCCGCAACCTGCCAACGATCCGGCGCCGCGAGCAACGAATGGCCGCCAAGCTCGAAAAATTGTCGTGCACACCGAGGCGGTCGAGATTGAGGACGTCGCGCCAAACCTGCGCCACCAGCTCCTCGCTTTCAGTGCGCGGCGCGATCGAGGCGCCGGCCGATTCGATCATACTGAATATCCGGCGCCGGCAACCGGCGCCGATCGATCTTGCCGTTGGCCGTCAACGGCAAGGCGTCGAGCGCGACGAAGACCGCCGGGATCATGTAGTCCGGCAGCGTCTCGCGCAGGAAGCTGCGCAGCTCACGCGCGGCCGGCGGCGAGCCATCCTTAGCCGTGACATAGGCGACCAATTGGCTGTCAAATTTGGATTTTGGATTTTGGATTTTAGATTGTCGGAGTTCGCTGAAGGTGCTGCGCGCTCCTCCCGCGCGACGACGACGCTCTCGCGAATCGCCGGATGACGTTTGAGCGCGGCTTCGATTTCGCCGAGCTCGATCCTGAAGCCGCGGATCTTGACCTGATTGTCGATCCGTCCGAGGTACTCTGATATTGCCCGCCGCGTCGTAGCGGCCGAGATCGCCGCTGCGATACATGCGCGCCTTTGGATCACGACTGAAAGGATTGCGGAGAAATTTCTCGGCGCTCAGCTCGGGTCGGTTCAAATAGCCGCGCGCGACCCCAGCGCCGCCGATGAAGATCTCTCCCGCCACGCCGATAGGCACGGGCTGAAGCGCGCCGTCGAGCAGATAGATTTTTGTGTTCGCGATCGGACGGCCGATGGTCGCTTTACCCTCGCTACGGCGTAAAGTGAAAGTGGAATAAGTCGTAGTCTCCGACGGCCCGTAGAGATCGTAGACTTTTTCGACTTGACCGTGTGTCATAGATCCGCCTGACCAGCTCGGTTTTTAAAGATTCGCCGGCGAGATTGACGGTTCGCGTCGACGGCGGCAAGCCGCCCAGATCGAGCAACTCTTCGAGCGCCGACGGCACGGTATTGATCAAGGTGACTTTGCCGACCGCCGCCGGATCTTGGAGCGCCAAAACATTTGGTGCCAGGATAACTTTCCCGCCCCAACTGAGCGGGGCGAATATTTCGAACACCGAAAGATCAAAACAAATCGACGTGTCGACGCCAAGACACCGGCCAATTGCTCGGCGGAAAATACCCGCTTGGCCCAGTATAGGAAAGCGACCGCGTTTCGATGCTCGATGGCGACCCCTTTTGGCATGCGCCGCTCGATCCCGACGTGTAAATCACGTAGGCGAGATTTTCGGAGTCGATGCGAGCGTTTAAATTTTTCGCGCTTTGCTGCGCAATCATCGAAGCATCGCGATGCAGACAAACTACTTTGGGTCGAGGATCGAGGATAGAGGCGCTGTCCTGAGCGAAGCTTCGAAGGGATCGAGAATCGCCATCCTCGATCCGCCATCCTCCATCCTCGACCGAATCCCCGCCTGATCAGCAGCGAAGCCCGCGCATCCGACAACATGAAGCGCAACCGCTCGGGCGGATACGCCCGGGTCCAAGGGCAAAACAAGCGCCGCCCGCTTTGAGAATCGCCAAAAGTCCGATCACCATATCGACGGATCGCTCGAGGCAGATGCCGACCGGCTTATCCTGCCGATACCGAGCTTGCGCAGGTAGCGCGCCAATTGATTGGCGCGACGGTTGAGCTCGTCATAAGTGATCGACGCGCCGGCGCATTCAACGGCGCAAGCGCCGGGCGCCTGTTTGGTCTGCAACTCGAACAGCTCGTGCATGCATCGGTCTTTGGCGTAGCCGGCAGCGGTGCGATTCCATTGAACGAGAATCCGCGCACGCTCGTCTTGGATAGCAGCGGCAACTCCGCTATCGACCGCTCGGGATGAGCGGCGATGCCGCGCAGGGAGCGCAATGAAATGCCGCGCCATGCGTTCGATCAGTCGCGCGCTCGAAAAGATCGGTGCTGTACTCGAAGACGCCGCGCAATCCGCAGGTCACATTCGCGTCAGCGCCAGAGGTTAAATCCGAATTTCGCCGTCGCACCTGCTCAATTCCACGGTTTCAGCGCGCACGCCGGGGATTTTGAATTCCGCCGCCGGATGATTTTGGTACGCGAACATCACCTGAAACAACGGATTTCGACTGAGATCGCGCTCGCGTTGCAGTTCCTCGACCAGCTTTTCGAATGGCAAATCCTGCTGCGCCAGGGCGTCCTGACAATGCGAACGCACGCGCCGCAACAGCTCGCGAAAGGTCGGCTTTCCCGAGAGGTCCGTGCGCAGGACCAGCGTATTGACGAAAGCGCCGATCAAATCCTCAGTATCCGCGTGACGCCGATTCGCGACCGGAAATCCGACCGGAATATCCTCCTGATTCGAATAGCGCGATAATAAAACATTGAAGGCCGCCATCAGCGTCACGCAAAAGGGTCGCACCCTGCTTCGCCGCCGCGCCGCCGCAACGTCCGGACCAGCTTGAAGAAATCGTGAACGAAAAGCGCGCGCCGCGAAAAGTCTGCGCCTTCGGCCGCGCATGATCGCTCGGGCAGCGCTAGCGCGGCGGCGCTGCCATGCAACTGTTTCTTCCAGTACGCGAGTTGACTTTGCAATCGCTCGCCTTGCAGCGAATTTCTTTGCCGCTCGGCATATTGGCTGTAAGTTATCTTCGGCGCGGCGAGAACCACGGTCTGATTTCTTGACAAAGGCGCTGTAAAGTTTGCCTAGCTCGCGGAGCAGCAGGCTGATCGACCATCCGTCGCAAATCATTTGGTGCAAAACCAAAAGCAACAGATGATCGTTCTTGGCGCGCTTGATCAAGCGCATTTTTATCAAAGCGACCGCGCGCGAGATCGAACGGCGCCGCCGCTTCAGAATTCAGCAGCCGCGCCATCGCGGCCCAACGCCGCTTAGTCGGCAAACCGCTTAGCTCGATCGGCTGAAGCGCTATCGGTAATTCGGCTGCGGCGGTTTGAACCGGCTTGCCGTTTACGCTGGGAAAGGTCGCGCGGAGAATTTCATGGCGCCGACAATTTCATTGACGGCGCGCTCGAGCGCGTCTGTATCCAGACGGCCCGTCAATCTCAGGGCGCGGGAAATATTATAAACCGGGCTATCAGGGTGGAGTTGATCGAGAAACCAGAGCCGCTCCTGCGCGAACGACAGGGCACCTTCGCCACGCGCCGGTTCAGCACGCGCGCGGCCGGCACTGAGATCGATACCTGATTTATCGAGCAGTCGCGTGAGCAGTTTGCGCCGCGCCGCGGCGAGCGCACCGTTCTTTGACCTTTCAGCCATCGCCGATCGGGTCTCCGTCATTTTCGACGGCGCGCAGCACCCGGCGTCCGACATCGCTTCGACTCTGAGAAATATCTCGGCAATTTTTTCCGCCTGTCCCGGTTGAGTCTCGTGATCGATGATGAACCGGGCCAAGGCCGCAACCGTCGGCGTTCGAAACAGATTCGTCAGCCGCTCCGTCAGCGGGAACAGGCCGGCGATTTTCGTCACGAGCTGCGCCTCAACTAAAGAATCACCCCCGAGCTGCGTAATGTCGTCATCGATACCGATCGCGTCGATTTTGGAGGCCGTCGCGCCAAATCAGAGCCAGAGCTTTTTCAACGGAGTTTCGCGCCTCGACCAGCGTCCCAGCGCCGCCGCGCTGGTTTCTTTCGGCACCGGCAGCGCGCTTCGATCGACTTTGCCGGCAGCGTTCAAAGGCAGCCTCCGCCGCAAGACAAAAGAATCAGGGATCATATACGCACGGCAGCTTGACCGGAGTTGCGTCCTCAAACGAGCGATCTTGCCGCAGAATTTTTCGCAACCACGTAGGCGATCAACCGGCTGCCCTTAGCATCATCCGGCTGGGCGATCACAACCGCCTGCTTGATCGCAGGGATCTGATCGAGCGCCGCTTCGATCCGCGCTGACCTCGACGCGATGTCCTTTGACTTTGGTTTGAAAATCTTTTCTGCCGACGTGGACCAGACAACCGTCCGGCAACTGATAAGCCGAGATCACCGGTCAGATAGGTGCGCGCTCTTAGCGCCGGTGCGATCATCGAGAAACTTCGCGCGCGTAAGCTCGGGCTCGCGCCAGTAGCCGAGCGCCAGGTAAGGGCTTCGAACCGCGATTTCGCCGATCTCGCGCGCGCCGAGCGGGTCGCCTTGCCCATCGAGGATCGCGACTTCGTTGCCCTCCAGCGGATAACCGACCGGCACGCGGTCTTCCGCGATCCGGCTCCGCTTGTTCATAAAAAATAGGAAACGGCCTGGGTTTCGCTGATGCTGTAGCGCGAAACGAACAAACAGTCGTCGGAAAAATGAGCGCCGATAGAGCTCCAGATCCGATTTGAAAATCGGCTCACCACCGATATGAATCAGCCGCACTGCGGGAAATTTGCGCGTTTTGCCGGCGCCGTTGAGCGCTTGGCGAAACATCGTGGCGACGCAGGTAAATACGCTGATTTCTTCCTCGCGCAGCCAATCCGCCAGGGATGCCAACCCGCCTTGGCTCAGATCGAGAACGATCAGCGCCGCGCCGTTGAGCAAAGCCAGAAACATGTCCCGCGCTGCGCCGACGTTGTTGGCGCGCAGCAAGCTGATCCGGTCGGTGGGCGCGATATGCAGCGCGTTGGTTTTGTGCTTGATGCCGAACAGCTCGCTCCGATGATTCCACATGACGCCCTTGGGCGCGCCGGTCGAGCCCGAAGTAAAATTGATATACGCCAGAGCATCCGGCGAGAGTGCGAGCGCAGGATTTTTCCGCGCGCGAATCGGCTCAAGATGCTGGACATCTAACACGCGCCTACCGGCGGCGCCGATTTCTCGCGCGAGGCCGATGTTCCTCTCGTCAGTTAAGACCAAACAGGGGTCCAAGCTTCCTAAGATTTCTTGCAGCGTACATTTCGGCAGCCGGGGATTGAGCGGCACGAAAGGCCGGCCTGCCTTTCAACGCGCCGAGAATCGCCGACGATCATCGACACACCCGCCTCGCAGAGAACGGCGGCTATCGCGAGTCACCGCGATCCGCATCGCCAGAGAGCGCACACGCGACCTCGGTCAGCTGCGTCGTTGAGCTCCGCATAAGTAAGCGCGCGCCGTCCGGCTTTGAGCGCGAGGCGCTCAGGATAGCGGCGCGCCTGTTGTTCGAAACGCCGGGCGATTGTCTGGTTGGTATCGGCGAAAGGAAATTCGACAAATGGATGGTTCGGGATGCAAGGCTGGGTCGCGGATCATGGAATCACAGCTCGGATAAATCGAATCGCACGGACTTCGTGACGGCGATTCAATGGGCTAAGTTTTTGAGCGCCGTGTCGGCGCGATCAAGCCATCGGGTCATCGCCATGTCTCGATAGTGCTCTCGAGCTGCGTCCACTTCGGCGCGCGCTCGATCGAAGGCGCCGAGAGCGGCGAAGACCGCTCCGACACCCATTCGGCAATGCGCCGCCAGCGGACGCATGCCCAATTCTTCGCTTAGCGCCAAGGCTTGCCGATAGTGCGTTTCGGCACCCGGCGGATCACGCCGGCTTTCGTGCATCGAGATATCGCCGAGCAGTTTGAGCGTCCAAGCCTGGTGCCCCGTTCCTTATATTGCTTGGCGAGCTCGAAGGCGCGTTCCGCTAAACGCCTCGCTTCATCGATGCGATCCAAGAACAGATATCCCTCCGCGAGCGAGGCGGTATTCAACGCCAAAAGCAGCGCGGCCCGCCGCCGCGGAACTTTCCACGCCCTCTTCCAAGTGCGGTAACGCCTCCGCGGCGCGTTTGGCATTGGCGTAAGCGCTTCCCAGGCGCGATGCCACGACCGGCACATACACCGGAATATTGGCCGACCTGCAGAGCTCCAAGCCTTTCTCGAGAATGGGTATCGCCTGATCGCAATCTCCCTTGAGCAGATGGAGCATTCCGACGCTGCAGAGCATATGGATCAAGCTGGTGGGATGCTCGACTTCTTCGCCGATGCGCACTCCTTCTTCACCGAAAAGCGCGCCTTCGGTGAAGCGCCCGGTGGCAGCCAAACATTGAACCAGGTGGCTGCGGCAAATCACCGAGAGCACCGCGGCGGTGCCGAAGCGTTCGTGGCGCCGATCGTCGCTGATATTCTTGACGCCGCGCGTCAAGACCTCGATCGCCAAGTCGTATTGCCCCGTCTTGTTGTAAGCCGCGCCCAGATAATAATAAGTCACGGTGTTCGAAGCGGCATCGGCCTGGATGACACCGAGCTTTAACGCCCGCTTGCCGATCTCGATGGCGCGCTCTGGGTCGCCTGCCAGACCGTAATAGCTATTAAGAAAATTAAGCACGCGCGCCAAGCGCTGCTCATCGCCCAACCTCTCCGCCAACGGCTCAGCCGCTTGCAGGTGCTCGGCGACGGCTTTCGAGTCGCCGAGCAAGAAAAGCACGTTGCGCGCGTCGAGATGAAGATCGATTTCCTCGGCAAGTTTGTCTGACGAATCTGGGATGTGCGTCAACGCCGTCAAGCGCGTTCCGATAATTCGCCACGGCCTCCAGGAAATGCCGAACGCGACATTGCCTTGGCGCCGGCTTGCCGAAGGTAACGAACTGCTAGGTCCCAAAGCTCGGCTTGAAAAGCGTGATGGGCCAGCGCTTCGACGTGATCGGATGGATTATCTCCGGCAATCTCTTCGAGAGTCCTGCACGATAGTCGCGTGGAGAGCGGTCCTGCGATCGTGCAGCAATGCGCCGTAGACCACTTCACCGGTAAGCGCATGTTTGAAACTATATTCCAGGTCGGGAAACAAATTGCTTTCGAAAAGAAATTCCGAAGCTTGCAAATCGAATAGATAGTGCTGGATCTCCTCGTCCGGCAAGCCGGTCACTGCTTGCAGCAGCCGCAGCTGGCACCACCACGCCGATCACCGCCGCGGTCTGGAGCAATTGTTTTTCTGCCACCGGCAATCGGTCGACCCGTTCGGCGAGAACCGTCCGCACCGTGCTCGGCACCCGGACGGCATCGATTGCCGTTTCCAGCGTATAGGCTCCCGGGAACCGACCAGAGCTCCGGTCTCGGCCAGGGAGCGCACGATTTCTTCGATGAAAAACGGGTTTCCGCCCGTGCGCTTGATCAACAGCTCGCGCAGCGATGCCAATTCCGCCTGCTGCCCAATCAACGAGCCGAGCAATTCGTCGGCGCCCGCAGGCGGCAAAGGATCGAGCCGAACCCGCAGGTAATAATCCTTGGCCGCCCACGTGTGCGTATATCCGGGGCGATAATTAACGAGAAGCAGAATTCGACGCCGCCGACAAACTCTCGACCAAAATGTCCAGAAAGGATTGCGTCTCGCTGTCGATCCAGTGCAAATCCTCGAAAAGCACCAGCAGCTTCTGTGCCCGGCTCTCGCGCAGCAACAACTGCGTCAGCGCGTCGAAAGTGCGCGCCCGTTTTTCCTGGGGCTCCATGCCGTTGAACTTGTTTATCGCTTCGATCACGCTAGGATAGCGCTCGCAATCCTTTGCCGGCGACTGCGGCAGAACGTCCAGCAGCGCCAAGATCGGCGGTGCCGCGCCGCCGAGCGCCGGATCCAACGCCAGCATACACTCGAGAATCTTTGTTTGCGCCGAGTGACTGTCTTCTCCCGCGGCAATGTTAAAGTAGCCGCGCAAAAGCTCGATCACCGGGAAAAGGCGCGGCCTTGCCGTAAGAAACGGAAAAGGCTTGGATCACTTTCCAATCGGAAGGCAAGTAGGTCTGCATGAATTCGCGCACCAGTCGCGACTTACCCATACCAGCCTCGCCGACCAAAGCGAGAATGCGGCCTTTTCCCGAACCGGCTTCAACCGTCAAACGGCGAAACAAGTCAATTTCATCTTGCCGGCCGACGAAGTTCGACAAACCGCGCGCGGCCTGGGCCTGCAAGCGGGTTCGCGCCGTGGTCACCCCGGTGAGCTCGAAAGACTGCACGGCGCTGGAAAATCCTTTCAGCTCCCGCGCGCCGAGGGAACGCACCTCGACGAAACCTTCGACTTCGCGCAGGGTGTCGACCGTCAACAAGATTTCGCCGGCGCCCGCCAGCGCTTCCATGCGCGCGGCCAAATGAGTCGTCTGGCCGAGAGCGGCGTAATCGATGTTGAGATCGTTGGTGATCGAGCGAACCACGACTTCGCCGGAGTTGAGGCCGATGCCGATTTTCAGCGCGCTGCCGTTGCGCGTCGTTTCGCTGTAGCGCTGCATCGCTTCCTGCATCGCCAAGGCGGCGTAGCACGCGCGCAGAGCGTGATCTTCATGCGTCAGCGGCGCGCCGAATAACGCCATGATGCCGTCGCCCAAAACCTGATTGACGGTCCCTTCGTAGCGGTGCACAGCATCCATCATGATATGCAGGATCGGATCGAAATACTTTCGCACCTCCTCAGGGTCGAGCTTTTCCACCACGCTGGTCGAACCGCGGATGTCGGCGAACAGTACGGTCACGTGTTTGCGCTCCCCTTCGATAAAACGCCGCGACGCCAGAATTTTTCCGCCAGGTGCTTGGGAACGACGGTTTTTCCAGCGGACGATTCAGCGCCGCCGGCACGCGACGCCAAGACGCTGGCCGCACTTGCGGCAAAATTTCGCGCTCGGCCGGTTCGACTCGCCGCAGTGAGAACAGCTCACATCGACCGGCCCGCCGCACTCGTCGCAAAAGCTCGCGTCATCGGAATTTTCGGTTTGGCAATGCGCACACTTCATAAGACAGGTCCGATCAACATGATGATCGAGGTGTTTTCAAGAGTGGATGATGGCAACCAGGATATATACCGGAGCGCGTCTAAATCAAGTAATGACACGGTCTAATCGAATTGATACGGGCAAATGTCTATGTGGTCAGCCTTCTGTATAGCTGTGGTAAACGTAGCGGCAGCAAGCTCACGTCAGCCAGGACCTCGTAGCTGAAATCGTCCATCATGGTTCTCAGGTAATCGTTTCCTTCTTTGTCCACGGTCAGACAGAAAGGATGAATTCCATCGCGGCGCGCTTCGATGAGCGCCATGCGCGTGTCTTGGAGCGCGTACGCCTTCTCCGATCCTTCCTGCGAATAGCCGCGGTCCTGCGGCCGGCCGTCGCTGATCAAAAAGAAACTTCGAGCGCGTCTGTTCCGTCCGCAACTTGGCCGCCGCGTGGCGGATAGCGGGCCCCATCCGCGTCGCATGGAGCGGACCGACACGGCCAAAACGTTTGGCGACGTCTAAAGTGAATTCCTCACCGATATCCTTGATCACATAAAATTCGACGTTGTCGCGGCCGTGGCCGGAAAATCCGTACACGCCGTAGCGGTCGCCGATCGCTTCCAGCGCGTCCATCATCAACACGATCGCTTCTTTCTCGACGTCGATGATGCGGCGGTGCGATCGCTCGCCGGTCGCCGCTATCTCCGCAAAGGAGTGCGAACTTACCGGCGAGCCGATGGCTTCGCCGGTGGAACCGCTCATATCGAGTAAAAAGGCGACCGCGACGTCGCGCTCGATTTTATGGTGGCGCCAGAAGATTTTTTCCGATGGACTCACACCGATGCGCAAGTCGGTGATCGCTTCGATCGCCGCGTCGAGGTCATGGTCGGGACCGTCGGGCAAGCGCTTTTCCTTGTGGTATATCTCCGGCACCACCTGTTCGAACTCGCGGCGGATCCGCTGCAATAGTCCGGCGTGGCTCAGCAACGTCTGGCGGTAGAAATTCAAGTCACCTATCGGCATCGTTTTTCGTAAACCTTGCACCATCGGCCGCGATAGCGTTGCGCGAAAACATCCCACTCATCGTAGACAAAGCTTATTCGGCTGGGTCGCGCTGAGCGGGCCGGTGTCGTCATCACTCTGCGGCACCGGGCGGCGCTCGACGCTCTGCATGCGCGGATCGCGCCGCTCCAGCTCACGCATCAAGTTGTGCGCCATCTGGGCGGTCTCGGGATCTTGCGCCTCGCCTTCGTCTTCCGAATCGCGCCGCTTGGGTGTTCGCTGGCTGCGCAGCAAATCAGCGATCTCCTCGGCCGTCAGCGCCTTGCGCTGCTCGCGGGCGTTTACTTTCAGTTGCGTTAACAATTGCGCCAGCTCCGGCCGAAACTCACCGCGATAATCAACGCCTGGCGGCGAAAGATACTCGCTTTCTCGACCAATCAAAGATGGCAGAACGCTTTCATTCGCGTGCACATCCGACCAACGCTTTGAAACGCTTGAACGTTTTGCATGACTTGGATTTTCTTTGCCGGCTTCGAAAGCTATAAACTCATTTTCATCGAGATAGTCGTTCCTGACTTTTGCCAGCCGCGCATAAATTCTCAGCGTCACTTCCGCGGCGTCTTCCACGGTCGCGCCCGGTTCCACCAACAGGCGCACCATCGTGGCGGATCTCGCGAGCTACCTTCACCTGCTTCTGGGGAATTTTCATCCCGTCGGTCTGGCCGAGACTCAGACGGATCATGAACTCCAGCAGGACCTCGCGCGCCGGCAGAAAACCATCTGCGGGCGCAAGGTCAGCGCGCGCCGGCGCATCATATCATAAGACTTGGCGATGCCGCGGTACTCGCGCATGATACGCGCTTCGATCCGCGTGCTTTCGGCGATCGAAAACACGTCGAGCGCCAGGCGTTTATTAGGAAACAGTTTAAAAATCGCGTCAGCTCGGTGACGCTCGGACGCTCGTCGTGACCTTCGTGGCCATGATCGTGATCATGATATTCGGGCGGCGCGCTGATCTTCGGCCTTAGGTCGTCGAATCTCGTCGCAGCGCGAGCGAACTCAAACTCGAAGCTGCCGAACTCGATGTGACCGGCCTGCTGCGTCAGCGCCACTTTCAAAAATCGTAGTTTTCGGATCGAACCTCGAACCGTTCGATGGTCCCGGGAAGAAAAATTGCCACGCCGTCGCTGGTCGCTACGTCGTTCTTCGACCAGCCGATGTTCTTGTCGATCAATTGTTTGAGATCCTGCAGATCGATGCTCCGCTCCGACAGCGCCTGGCAATACAATCGCAGCACCTCCCGGATCGGCGCGAGCTCGACGACGGGTGAATCAATAGTGGTGGACATGGCTAGGATGAAACTACAGAACAGAGGGCGACCGCCGGTCGCCCCTACATTCCCTTTATATTCTTTGCGTTCTTTGCGGCAAAATTTCTTACGGGAAAATCGCCGCGACGACTTCGTCCAGACTTTGCTGCACCTGGGCGTCGTCGGTGATACCCCACGTAACAGCGACGTGACAGGCGCGGCGTGGCGTGATTCCTTCTTTGATCAGCCGGCCGGCATGAGATGAGCACCCGCGTGCTGGCGCCTTCTTTGAGTCCATGCTCGCGCAAACTGCGCACCTTGTGACCGAGCTTGGCGAGCTGCGCAGCGGTCTCATCGTCGATGCCGGACTCATGGGCGATGATCTTCGCTTCGTGTGCCTGTTCGGGAAAGTGAAACTCCAAGGCGATCGAAACGCTGGCGCGTGCTGTGTTTGAGATCTTTGAGAACGTTCTGATAGCCCGGATTATAAGACACCACGAGCAGAAAACCCTCGGCGGCTTCAACGACTTCGCCGAGCTTGTCGATGGTCAGCAAACGCCGATGATCCGTCAGCGGATGAATGATCACCGTGGTGTCTTTGCGCGCCTCGACGATTTCGTCGAGATAGCAGATGCCGCCGACTTTCACGGCGCGGGTCAGCGGGCCGTCGATCCATGTGGTGCCGTTGGCGTCGAGCAGATAGCGGCCGATCAAATCGCTCGCGGTTAAATCTTCGTGGCACGCCACCGTAACCAGCGGCACCGAACCGTTGGCCGATTCACCGTGGGAATTTTTTTGGTCCGATCTCTAACGATGGTCAGCGGTCGGGCAAGCTTCCATGCCATGTACTCGACAAAACGGGTTTTGCCCGTGCCCGTTGGGCCTTTGAGTAAAACCGGCACATGCTGGCGGTAAGCCGCTTCGAAAATCTCGACCTCGTCGAAGCTCGGCACGTAGAACGGTTCTTCTTCGATGATGAATTCCTCGATTTTATATTGTCTGACTTGCTCATCCATGGGTATCGCAACAAACTCTTTCGAGGGTTTTTCCTTTCTAATCTTGCTATGCCAATTCGCAGCCGATTAGATCGCGGGATTACTGTTCGCTGCGCTCCGTCGCAGGGCGATTTTTGCGAGCAGCTCGCTCCATTTACTTTCGACGGCTTTGCGCTCGGCGGCACTAAAAACGTTGGTCTTGGGAAACTGATCGCGCCAGGCAAACGGTTTGCAGAGCGTTGATCAACATGCGGCCAACGGTCAAATCGCCCACGGCACGCCGCGCTGGCGACACGCGCGGGTCCAGATCGGCGGTCCAGGCGTCGTGGATAACGTCGATCGCTGTTGCCGGATCGACGCGCGTGCACATCGCCCACAGAACTTCTTCCTGATTGGTCGGATCGATGTCGTCGTCGACCGTGACGTAATAAGTTTTCATGTCGCCGTGGCGAAAGCCCGCCGCGGTAATCAAAGCCTGCTTGGCATGGCCGGCGTAGCGCTGGCGCAGGGCGACGACCGTGAGCAAGCCATTGTAAAACCCCACACGCCCGCGACATCGGTGATGCCCGAGCGTTCGAGGTGCTCCCACAGATGCACATAGTTCGAGAAGTTGCTCCAATTGATCGGCCGGAGCGGCGGCGCACCGGCGATAATCGGTCGCTCCCGATAATAAATGCGCTGGATGCGCACCACCGCTTCCGGTCCCTGATGCGTATAATAACCAGGCCACTCGCCGAACGGTCCTTCGACCGCGGTTTCTTCGCTTTCCGGTGGAATCACGCCTTCGACAACGATCTCCGCGTGCGCGGGCACCGGCAATTTCGTCAGCGGCAGTTCGACAACATCCACCGGACTGCCGCGATACGCGCCGGCGAGCTCGTACTCCGACGTGCCGAACGGCGGCGACATCGACGCGGTCATCCAGGTTACCGGCTCGCAGCCGAACACAACGGCCACCGGCGCCGCCTTGCCGTCGCGCCAATATTTTTGCGCGAGAATGCGCCCGTGCTTCTGCGGGTTGATCCACAGGCTGATGCGGTCGCGCCGCTGAATCATCGCGCGGTAACAACCCATGTTCACCCAACCCTGCTCGGGATCGCGTACGATCACCATGTCTTGCGTGCCGATGTAGCGCCCGCCGTCGCCGGGATGCCAGCGCGGCGCTGGAAAGCTCTCGATATTGACATCATCGCCTTGTTGTACGTTTGCGAGTATCGGTCCGTCCTTCACAACTTTCGCCGCGACGGGAACAGAACCCGCACGCTTATCGCGCCAGCGGCGCAGCAACTCTAAGGGATGAATGTCAATCGGCAAATCCATTGCCAAGGCGAACCGCCGAATCGTTCGGTTCGCGTTAGCGCAAACTCGGTGCCCGACCGGATAACCGGCGAACTGATCGAAGACGAGCATCGGGCCGTTGTGTTCGGCGGTCAATTCGGTGAGTCCGCCGACGTCGAGCCCAAGTCGGCGTGTTCGACGTATTGCACTCGCCGACCGCGTCCGCGGCTTTGATAAAATCGCCTAACGAGTCAAACGGCATGAATCAAACCTCCAACAGCCTCAGTATTTCGCCGTGTATCGAGACGAGATTCTTCGCCTCTGGCTCAGAATGACACACGAGACTGTTTACGAACGTGCTGCAATCAGCTGTCATGCTGAACGAAGTGAAGCATCTCGACCGATAACCCATTACCCGCCGCGCAACGCCCGATAGATCTTCTCCGCCGTGATCGGCAGATCTTTGATTCTCACGCCCACCGCGTCTTCGATCGCATTGGCGATGGCGGGAGCCGCCGGGGCTGATCGGATTCTCCCCGATTCCTTTGACCTTGTACGGCCCGACGCCTTCGTCGCTGGCAATAATGACAGTCTTGAGCGCCGGGATATCTTTAACCGTGGGGATCTTGTACTCGCCGAAGTTAGCGACTTCGACGCGTCCCTCTCGCACCGGCAAATACTCGATCAATCCGTAACCGATCCCCTGCACGACACCGCCGTCGATCTGACCTTGATGACCCACGGGGTTCATGATCATGCCGGTGTCATGCGCCGTCGTCAGTCGCCGCAATGTAACCTCGCCGGTCTGCGGATCAACGGCAACCTCAGCGACCTGAGCGGCAAACGCCGTCACCGGCGAATGATCGTCATCCTTATTAAACGCTTCTCCGGTGATCGGACGGCCCGTGCCGGCTCAGCAGTTCGGCCCAGCGTTGGCGCTTCTTTGTCTTCTTGTTGATGATTTCTTTGCCCGCCAAAGCAACGTCGCTCTTCGCCCAGCCGAGCAGCTTTTCCGCGAGGCCGAGCAATTCTTCCTTGGCCGCCCGCGCGGCTTGAAACGCAGCGCCGCTCGCCACGCGCGTACCGCGACTGCCTCCGAGCCCTGTATCCGAAGAAACACCGGAATCGGTGTCCAGAGTTTCGATCTGAATTTCTTCAGGATCGCACGCTAGCTCCTCGGCGGTAATCTGCCTGAGGGTCGTGGTAAGTGCCGGTGCCTTGTTCGAAAAAGATGTGTGGATCACTATCGAACCGTCGGGTCTGAGTTCGACCTTTAGAGACGTCGTGCCGCCGCCCGGCCCGCGATAACCCATCGCGACGCCGCGCCCGATGTACTTTCTTTTTGGGGCCGTGTATCCAGCCGCTTTTGCCGCCGCCTTGAGCAGTCTCTTTGGCTTTGATTGCTTGATAGTGACCGCCGGTAAGAGTGACGTCCCCTTCTTCCATGAGATTCTTCATGCGAAATTCGTAGGATCCATGCCGAGCTTGCGCGCGACGCAATCCATGTGCGACTCGGCAGCGAAAAACCCCTGCGGCTCGCCCGGGGCGCGCATCTGTCCGCCGGGAAGATTATTCGTGTAGACGCGCGAAACCGCGATGCGCGCGTGCTCGGCGCGGTAACAGCCGCCCGCGTGAGCGATCCCGCCGACGACGGCGCCGGGTCTAAATCCACCGTACGCGCCGGCGTCGAGATGAGCGTCCATTTGGTGGGCGATGATCGTGCCGTCACGTTTGACGCCGGTTTTCAACTTCATAATCACCGCACATGCCTCGGCGCGCCGGCGAAAACTCTTCGCGATACTCCATCACCATCTTGACTGGCCGGCCACTGCGGATAGCGAGCAAGTAACAAATCGGCTCATCGATAGGCGCGCCCTTGCCGCCGAAGTCGCCGCCAATCGCCACCGGATTGACGCGGATCTTTTCCTTGGGAATGCCGAAAGCCTGCGACATGCTTTCTTTCAAGCCATGCGGCACCTTATTGGGCGACCACATCTGCACGCGTTCGCGCTCGTCGATCCACACCAGACAACAATGAGGCTCGAGGAATGACTGATGCACCCGCGGCACGGTGAAAGTATTTTCGACGATCACATCAGCCTGCGCGAATCCCGCCGTCGACATCGCCGCGCGTGAACACATCATGGACGAAACGATTGGTCGGTTGTTCTAACGGTTTAGGCAGGCCTTTATAACTCGCTACGTCAGGGTGAATAATCGGCGCGCCTTCCTGCAGCGCCGACTCCGGATCGAATACCGCCGGCAGCTCCTCGTAGTCGACTTGAATGAGGTCCAATGCATCTTCAGCCTGCTCGAGCGTCTCCGCCGCCACCGCGGCGACGCGCTCACCCATGAAACGAGCGCGATCTTGCGCCAGAATCGGAAATATCCCGATATCTTCGACCATAAAGAATCCCGCGGACGTCGTTGCCCGTCAGCACCGCGCGCACGCCCGGCGCCTTTTCGGCACGTGACGTATCAACGCGAATGATGCGCGCGTGTGAATACGGGCTGCGCAGCGTCTTTGCCCACAAAGTACCAGGCAAGAGTACATCGGCCGTGTAACGTGCCTCGCCGGTGACTTTTCCAGTGTTATCCGTGCGCGCGGGTCGACTGGCCGATGATTTGATAGCTCACGATAGACCTCCTAGAAATGATTGACGTGATACGGCGGAGTGATTAGAGTACTGGCAGTTTGTTTCCTGAACACTCCTGCATTTATCACTTCATCGCTTCAGCCTTCATCCTTTATTCAGATACCCCTTCTCCTTATAATACTTCGCTGCGCCCCGATGGAGCGGTATTCGCAGCGGACATTTTTCCGAGCCTTGGCAGAGCTCTCGCATATTGAGCGGCTGGTCGTCATCCACAGGAATAAATTTCTGCTTTTCATCGATGGTTTCAATGGCGGCGTAGCGCGACGCGGTCCGGCAGCCATTTGTGCGTCACCAGCGCCCAGCCGCTGAAGTCAATGGTCGAGACATCGTGGTTAAGTTGTCGATATCGGCTCTGCGGCAGGACCGTGCCACTATAACCCAATCGCTCGAGCTTTTTGACGATCTCCGTCTCGATGGGGATGATCTCGTAACCGTTCTCAAGCGCTTGATCCAGCCATCCGCCCACCGTGCTGACGCCTTCATCGAATATCGCGGTAAGCGAATGCTCGGCGATCCCTTTGCGCCGCTGCGGCGCGTCCGGCCGTGGGCATTCCTGTACTTTCCCGCCCCAACGCCGGATCTTGCCGAACGAGATTCCGTAGAACGAAAGAATCGTCTCGATGGTGTAGTAAGTTGCGTTGTTGACGCCGGAGAATCTCGTCGATACGCTCAGCGGAATTTTCCGCTGAACGACGTCGCGCAGCGACTTCACCGCCAGATCTTTCGACACCACGAGCGCGATCCGGTCCCAGGATGGAAAACAGCCCAAGATTCGCAATGCCATTTTCTGCTTATAGTAACCTTTGCCGCGGTAGGCCATCGCCACCATCGCCGAAGGATTCACATAAGCAATGTCCACGCGTCTCTTTCCGACTTGATAGGCGCAAGCATTCCGCCATAAACATCGCCATTGATGCCGATACGAAATTCCGTCGGCCCAGAATCCCTTTTGCCCGAGGTGAGCGAAACATTTAGTTGGGTCGCCAATCCGTCGGAGCATTTCAGTGAATACGCCGGCAGCGGAGTTCCAGGCCCGTGATCGCGCGGATCTGCGGCGGTGCAAGATTTGTCATCATAAGCTATCCATCCCTCTTGTTGAAACGCGCGATCAATTGTTGCCAAATATCAAAATCCGACTCGATATGGTAGAAGCGACAAAATCGAAAAGAGGACAAGCCGTGAAAACTGAAAGCATGTTCAAAGTCCGCAGAGAAGATCTGCACAATTTTACGCGCGAAGAAAACGAAGTACTAACGCGCGTCGGTCCGGCGACGCCGATGGGCAACCTTATGCGCCAATATTGGATTCCAGTGGTGCCAACGGCCCATTTGAAGGAACCCGGCGGCCGGCCGCTGCGCGTGAGGCTCCTCGGCGAGGACTTGGTGCTCTTTCGCACGAGCGCCGGCGCTGTCGGTCTCATCGGCGCCTTTTGCCCGCATCGCCTCGCGCCACTTCTATTTCGGCCGTGTCGAAGCGGACGGGCTGCGCTGCGCTTACCATGCTTGGAAATACGCGCCGAACGGCAAGTGCATCGAGATGCCGAACATCCCGGCGGACCAACAGTTCAAGGACGAGGTACAACACCCTGGTTACCCCCTGCATCGAGCGCGGCGGCATCATCTGGACTTACATGGGACTGGCGAAGAACTTGCCCGAACTTCCTGACTTCGAATTTCTCCGCGTGCCGGACGAGCACCGAATTTACCGGCTATTTTTTCAGGAAGCGAATTACCTTCAGGTCCTTGAAGGCGGTATCGATCCGACGCACGTGATGTGGCTGCACTCCCCCTACGATCTCTCGGACGAAGAAATGAACGCGCAGCAGCCGGCGCAGCAAAGAGAAGCAAATAAACTCGGCGTGAAAAAACTCCGGAAGACGTCGAGATTTTCGACCGCCCGGCCGGCTTTACCTACGGCGCCAAACGCACGCTCGGCGGCGGCAAAAATCTTTGGCGCGTCAACCAGTTTATTCTGCCTTTTTACACCATGCCGCCCGGCGCCGATCAAAAAGCGGCGCGGGCCTTCGTCCCGGTCGACGACGAGAACTGCGTCAAGTGGCAGGTGCGCTGGTATCCCACGGCAAAAATTGCGAACAATACCAAAGAGCAGGTCCGCGAGTCGTTTGCCGAAGAAGCTTACGATCCGCCGACCAACTCGGTTCCGTTCGGTCATATCCGCATGAAAGCGAGACGATCGAATGACTACCTGATCGACTGGGAGACGCACAAAGCGCGGCGTATGGGCATCGCCGGAGTCAATCTGCAAGATGTGTGCATCACCGAGAACGAAGGCCCAGGCCCGATCATGGATCGTACCAAAGAGCATTTGTGCGCCGGCGATATCAGCACAATCAAAGCGCGGCTGAAATTGCTCGATGCCGCGAAAGACTTACGAGAGAAAGAGGCGGTGCCGCCCGGCGCGCGCGATCCAAGCGTCTACCGCGTCCGTGGCACATCTACTGTCGTACCCGATAACGTCGACTGGATCGACGGAGTCATGGAAGCCATGACCGTGCCGGCCGTCGAGTAGGGGCAGGCCCCCGTGCCTGCCCTCTCGGACTCAATAATTTGCCAAGCCGAACCGCCGCGCGTGAAATTGAATATCCTAGCTGGCAACGAATCTAGATAATTCCGGCCTCTTTCAATTCTTTAAGTCGTTCTTTCGATAGGCCGAGCTCACCGCAGAAAATTTCCTCATTGTGCGCGCCCATTTTTGGCCGAGATAATCCACTGAGCCCGGCGTGGCAGAAAACTTGGGGACGACGTTTTGCACGATCGCCTCGCCGAGATCGGGATCGGGCACACGCACCATCGCTTCGCGGGCGCGGTATTGGATATCGCGAAAGGCGTCTTCCATATCGAAGACAGCTGAGTAAGCCACGCCGTGCTTGTCGAATTGCTCGATCACTTCGTCGCGCGTGTGCTTTTCGATCCACGCGCCGACAACGCCGTTACACTCACGGAATTTTCCACCCGCGCTGGATTGTCGATAAACTTGGGATCGGTGGCCATATCATTGCGCCCGATCGCTTCGACTAGGCGCAACCAGACGCTCTGCGTGCTCGCGGCCAACGTCAAATACTTGCCGTCCTTGGTTTTGAACATCGAGCTCGGCGCGACATAAGCGACGCGGTTGCCGGTGCGCTTATGGACGACTTTCATCTGGTCGTATTGGATCGGGTCGAAATCCAAAAGCGAAAGACCGCTTCGAAGAGCGCGAGATCGATCACCTGCCCGCTCACCGCCGCGTAGATCGCGATGGTAGAGCGCCATCATGACGGAGAGCGAGCCGAAAATGCCCGCGATCAGGTCGCCAAGTGGATATCCGGGCGACATCGGCGGGCCGTCCGGCTCGCCGATGAGATTGGTAAGGCCGCTCATCGCTTCGGCGACGCGGCCAAAGCCCGCGCGATTTTTGATATGGGCCGGTCTGGCCGAATCCCGAGATACGCAAAAGAATGATCCGCGGATCGATGGTTCGAATCACGTCAGGCCCAATGCCCCACTTCTCGAAGGTGCCGGGGCGGTAGTTTTCCACGATCACGTCCGTGCCTTTGATCAGCTTGCTTGAAAATTTCTCGCGCCCTCGGGTTTCCCCAGATCGAGCGTGATGCAGCGCTTATTGCGCGCCACCGATTTCCACCAAAGTGGAATCCCGTTCATAATCGGCTCCAGCTTGCGCTGGCCGTCGCCGTATTTTGGATGCTCGATCTTGATCACGTCCGCGCCAAAGTCGGCAAGCAATACCGTCGCGAACGGGGCCGCGACCATGTTGCCGGCATCGATGACACGCACGCCTTTCAGTGGTTTGTTCGCGCTTTTTTGGGTCAGCGGGAAATCGTAGTGTTCCTTAATATAATCGCCCATCGTCCTATGCGTTACCTCGCTCACGCTCGGTTAGCGGTTAGAATTTCGAAGCTTGCGAACATATTATTCACAAATAGCTGCGGAAATAAACCGACCGATAGGTCGCCATTTGACGATCGCTAAGAGCCTGGCTTAGTATCGACCTCGCATAAATTTTTTTCTTGGAGGAATCACAGATGGCGGAACAACCAGAAAATCGTCACAGGCATCGGCCAAGCGGAGCTGCATCGAATTCTCGTGCGCGGCTATGACCTCAACAAAGACTTAGTTGGCAAGATCACCTTCACGGACATGACCTCGTTGATCTTGCGCGGCCGTTTGCCGACCGCCAACGAAGCGAAGATGCTCGACGCGCTGATGATCATACTGGTCGAGCATGGCATGGTGTCCCATGTCATCGCTGCGCGTTTGATTTATCACTGCGCGCCGGAAGCGATGCAAGCCGCGGTCGCCGCGGCGCTGTGCGGCGCCGGCAGCGTCCATCTGGGATCGTCGGAATGGTCGGCAAAAATGTTGATCGACGTCCTGCCCGCCGACACGCAGAATCCCGCATACGACGAGATCGCGACCAAAATCATCGACGACTACAGCGCGCGCAAACAGCGCATGCCCGGCATCGGCCATCGCACTCACGCCGAAGGCGACCCGCGCGCCGAGACGTTGTTCAATATCGCCAAAGACACCGGTGTCTATGGAAAGTACTGCGAGCTGATTCAGCACCTGTCGAAACTCTCGAGCGAGAGGCGCAAACGCTTGATCCCGGTAAATGTCACCGGCGCCATCGCCGCCATCGCGCTCGACCTGGGTTATCCTTGGCAGATCACCAAGGCTTTCAGCTCTGATCGGCCGAACCCTCGGCGCCATCGGCCATATCGCCGAAGAGATTCGCAACCCGATGGCCACACAAATCGACGCCGCCATCAAACAGGCGGTGGTCTACGAGCCGTATCCGGACCTGAAGGTAGGGGCAGGCCGCCGTGCCTGCCCTCTTCGAACCCTCGAACGGGCAAACACGGGGTTGCCCCTACACGCACCGACTTCTTTCCCGTCATTGTCATCGCTGACATCGCGTTAATTTGCACGGTGCTCGCCTTTCTGTTGTAATGCGCGGTGGATCAGAGGAGAAGTCACATGAGCTATCAAAACATTCTCGCCGAACGGGTCGAAAAAGTTGCCATCATCACGCTGAACCGCCCGGAAAAACTAAACGCCCTGAGTTATGAGCTCGCTTGCGAGCTGGACGAAGAGACTCGCCAAGATTGAAAACGATGACGACGTTCACGTCGTGATTCTCACCGGCGCCGGACCGCGAGCTTTCTCCGCCGGCGGCGACATCATGCAGATGGTGAAATCCACGCCCGAGGAGATGGCCGCGCGCACCGAGATCCGGCGCGAAGACGAACTGGCATCTCGCGACGTTTACCAAACCGATCATCGGCGCGATCAACGGCCTCGGCCTACGGCGCGCGGGCGCACAGTTGACGACCATGCTGGACATGCGCATCGGCTGCGAACACACCGAGATCCAGTTTCTCGCCGCCAAGTATGGACGGGCGAACCTCGACTTGGTCTTTGCCGCTGGTCGTCGGCATGCCCAAGGCGAAAGAATTGCTTTACACGGGACGGCCGGTCAAAGCGGAGGAAGCCGAGCGCATCGGCTTGCTGAATCAAGTCGTGCCGTCCGCGCAGTTGCGCAGCGCGGCGCTCGAAATGGCCAAACAGATCAGCGAAAATGATCCGCGCATGGTGCAGGGAATCAAGCGGCTCCTCGATGACGGCGTCGGTATGGCATTGGCGCGAACGCTTCGACGCCGAGCAAAACGCGCGCAAGAAGCAAACTCAAAGCCAACTCGCCGCGTGAAGGTTTCAAAGCATTTCTAGAGCGCAAGGGGAACTCCGTTAAAATATCGGTGATCTTCGAATGGAGCCGCGTCGAGCGCGCGGAGCGCCAACGGGCTTTCAAGCACCAATCGGAGTTCGCCTGGATTCCCGCTAAAAACATGCGGGAATGACGCACTATGGGCGATCGTTGTCATTTCGAACGCAGTGAGAAATCTTGACACCCTGCTCATTGCTCGAATATATCTGGCTCAATAGCGCATCACGCGCGACTTTAGTTCTTTAATCCAGGAGACTCCCAATGGCTCTTAGCGTTGAAGAAAACGAACTGATCACCCACGTCGGTCCGGGCACGCCCTGCGGCGAAATGATGCGCCGCTATTGGCATCCCATCGGCCTCAGCGCCGAGCTCAAGGTCGGCCGCTTCGCCGTCGCTTGCTGGGCCAAGACTTGGTCGTTTTTCGCGATGATCAGGGCCGGGTCGGACTTCTCGCGCTGCGCTGCTCCCATCGCGGCACGTCACTGGAATTCGGCCATATCGAAGACGGCGGTTTGCGCTGCTGCTATCACGGCTGGCTCGCTGACGTCGAGGGAAAGATCTTGCAGATGCCCGGCGAACCGGCGGAGAGCACGTTCAAAGATCGTATACGCCAGAAGGCTTACAAGGCGCAGGAGGCGGCCGGAATTATTTTCGCCTACATCGGCCCGGAGCCTGCGCCGCTCTTGCCGCGCTGGGATGTTTTGATCCGCGCAGACGGCGTACGCTCCCTCGCTGCGAGAGTGATTCACTGCAACTATCTGCAGACGGTCGAAAACAGCGTCGACCAGCATCATTTTAAATGGCTTCATCGCACGCCTAAGACCCGCGCTTGGAGCGACGAGAAACCTCACTTCCGAAATTACCGAGTTCGGCACTCCGCGACTACCTTCACCCGCACCTGTGCCCGGAGGTTCGTTCATGACGGTCAGCCATTTCGTTGATGCCGAACATGAACAAAGTCGGCTATCACTCTTGAACGAAGAACATCCAGCCGCCTTCGCCGCCACACACGAAGGTTACGAGGCGCTGCGCTGGCGCGTGCCCATCGATGATACGAATACGATGCACTTCACGCTCTACTTCGCGCCGATCGTCGACGGCAAAATGACTGCGAAAATGCCCAAGGACCAGTCGGACCAGGGCTTGGGCGATAGCACACCGGGCGAAATACCGCTGGGACGAAGAGACCGGCTGGATCTGCGCGCGGCGACCAGGATCGTTGCGCTCAGGAAAGCCAGGGGCCGGTTTTCGACCGCAGTGGCGAACATCTCGGCGTGTCGGACGAAGGCGTGATCGTTCTTCTGGCGCATGTTCAAACAATGCATCGAAGCGGTAGAGAATGGTAAAGATCCGGTGGGAATCATCCGCGATCCGGCAAAAACGAAATGCTCAGCCCCGTGCCCGGTGAATTTCAGGTGAGCTGATCAGAGGTCGGTCGTGAAACGCTTCGTGAATTTATCATCTCGTCTCAACTTGCCGTCTGCTCGCGTTGGCGCTTTTTAGCGCGTCACATCTCCACGCTGCCGACACGATGGAATCGCTGATCGCCGGCGCAAAAAAGAAGACGAGCTGGTCTTCATCGCCGGGGCGCAAACCTTCGGCGGACGCAAAGGGACTCGCAGAACTCGAAACGGCGTTTAACAAGCGCTACGGCCTTAGCATGAAAATCGGCTTCGCCGCGGGACCCGACATGAACGCACGCGCCGCGGGCATAATCACGGAGAATCAAATCGGGACGGAAGGTCTCGTCGGATATTTTCCTCGGATCCCGAGTCCCATCAGGCGCTCCTTCATAGGAAAACGCGCTTGAGAAAGTAAATTATTCAGGAATCTTTTCCTGGGTGACCAAAAGAGATGGAAATTTTTCCCGGTGAAACGGTGCTAACATACACTTCACCCAACGGCATTGTGTACAACGCCAACTTGATTTCCAAAGACAAGGCGCCGAAAAATTATGCCGATTTGATCGACCCGAAGTTGAGCCCGACCTGGACCGGCAAGATCGCTATCCCGCCTTACGTCGCGTGGCTCGCGGAGCTGTCGCTTGTTTGGGGACAGGATAAAGTCAAGGACTACGCGCGCAAGCTCGTCGCGATCAGCGGCGGACGTTTACGCTACAGCGAAGAGGAGCGGGTCGTCAGCGGTGAATTTCCCATCATGGCGAATTTCGGCGACGCGCTGAGCGCCATGTGGACCTGGCAGCCCAAGGGCGCGCCGCTGGTTGCCGTGCCGGGCGTGACGCCGATCAACACGGACTATTTTCAACTGAGCGTCCCGAAGAACACCGTCCATCCCAATTTGGCCAAGCTTTTCGTCGCCTTCATGACCACCAAGGAAGCGCAAGGCGTCCTGCAAAAACACGAGTCGCGCAGCTCGCATCTGGTCGAGGGGACCATCATGCAGAAATATCTTAAAGAAAATAAAGTCGCCGTCCAGGAGCCGAAACTATCGATCGGTTATTATCTCAAAACCGAAGACGCCGAAGGACTCCAGTTTAAAGAGGAATTGGCGAAAATATTGAAGGGCTCGTGAGCCATGGAATTTCTCGAGCGCGTTTGAACGATTGAACCCTGCCTTTATCGAGTGACTTCGGAGGTTTTGTCGATGCTTTCCAAAGAAGAAAACGAGCTGCTCACCCGAGTCGGACCCGGCACGCCCGCCGGGAAATGCTGCGCCGTTATTGGTGGCCGGTAGGATTCAGCGCGCTTGTCAAAGAAAAAGCAGCCCGACTAAGATCCGCTTGCTGGGCGAAGATTTCGTGCTCTTCCGTGACGGCGGCGGGCGGCTCGGCCTTGTTGATTTACATTGCTCGCATCGCGGCACGTCGCTGGAATTCGGCCGAGTGGAGGATCAAGGCCTCCGCTGCTGTTACCACGGCTGGCTTTATGACGTGAACGGCCGTTGCCTCCGAGCAACCCGCCGAACCCGCGGACAGCACCTTCAAAGATCGTATCCAACACCCGGCGTATAAAGCTCAAAGAGATCGCTGGCTTTATTTTCGCTTATATCGGCCCAAATCCCGCGCCGCTTTTGCCGCCCTATGATTTGTTTTTCGAAGAGAATGGCGAGCGCGTGATCGGCGCCGGCACGGAATATTGTAACTGGCTCCAGCGCGCCGAGAATTCCGTCGACCAAACTCATCTGGTCGCGCTCCATGCGCCGGAGTATCCACATATGGCTTTGAAGCGGCCGGAGATCGCCTGGGAAAAAACCGCCTACGGCGCGAAAATAACGATGCATGTGCCGGACGTGTCGAAACCCAAGCACCTTCGCATTGGGTCTTCCACTTCACATACGCGTCACACCACCGCGCGCAAAGGACGCGTCCCCGACCATGCCATTCGTTTCCGCGTGCCGACCGACGATACCAAAACGACGACCTTTTGGTTGCGCTTCACGCCGTACGATGAAGCCAACCGCGGCAAACCGCTCATCCTTAAAACCGTCGGTTTCGAAGACGACAAACCCGGGTTTATACGCGCGTCGAGGACGGCTGGTGGGGCATCGCCTCGCACGATCAAAGACCGGGTCGCCCAGGAAAGCCAAGGTGATATCTACGACCGCAGCAAAGAGCATCTCGGCGCCTCGGATCAAGGCGTCATCCTGCTGCGCAATACGATCAAGAGTCCATCGATGCGGTCCGCGCTGGCAAAGATCCATTCTGGATTCTACGCCAATCCGCGCAGAACGAAAAAATCACCTTCGATGCCAGCATGGCCGAGATCGCCGCGTTGGGCTGATATGTTCAGTAGTCGCGCCGGTGGCGGCGCATGAATTGCCCCAGAAATTACGAGAGAGATCATGAACGAGCAAGAGTCTATCCGGAGAGCCTACGGCGAAACCGTCGAGACGATTTTCAAAGTATTCTTTGGCGAATTCACCTCGGCGCATGGCGATCTCGAGGCGGAGCAAGGCGCCAAAGAGCGTTTTCGCAAAGGCATCGTCCACGCCCAACACGTGCGCGACCTGCCGCTTACTTTGGTGCCGTGATCCCTTTCCCCAGATCGTAAACGCGAGGTGAACGTACCGATTCCACGCGAGGGCACTTCGATTTACTTCTTGTAAAGCGCGTCGATGAAGCCACTCTGCTCGGATGCGGCGCACGATCGACGGGTCGATCAATCGGCGCCGGAGTCGGTGTTGTTTGGCTTGCGGATATCTCGAGCGAAAGGATGTCCAAGCCGCTCTTGATCACTGGCAACGACGGCAGCGGCGTCATGTTCCAGCTCGCCAGAGTCGCCTGGTACGATTCTTCCAAAACGTCGTCGCTGGCGCCGCGCAAATATTTGCGCCAGACGGCAATGCTCTTTTGCTTGTTGCTCTTGAAGATGGAAATTCCCTCGATCAAAGTTTTCAGGACTCTGCTCGAGCAATTCGGGATTCTTGCCGACGGTCTGACGTAGCGTCGTAACCGTATTGTAGGGATAGACGATGCCGAGTTTTTCGTAGCTCGACCAATTCGCGAAATCCCATTTTCTTGGCCATCAGCGCCTGCGGCCGGAAAACGACGCGGCGTCGACGACTCCCGCTCCATCGATTGTAATGCCAACGCCGGTTCGCCGACCGGCGAGTAATTTCACGTCGCGATCAGGCGCGAGATTCAGCTTACCGCGCAGCACGTAGCGCACCATGGTGTCGGCCAAGGCGCCCGGTCGCCCGGTGCCGATCACTTTGCCACGCAGATCTTCCGCGCTCTTGATTTCCGGTCTGGTGACGATCACGCCGGGCGCTTTGTTGACGAACACCAAAATAATCACCTGATCTTTGACCCCAGCACGTGCGACGTCAGAGCTCCAGTGCCGGTCGCAACCACCAGCGGCGTCTCGCCGCTGATCAGCAACTGTTGTGGCCGCGCGCGGCCCGCATACACGGCCTTGAGATCGAGACCGTATTTCTTACCCAGGCGGTCGTCTACGGCAATCCAGAGCGGCACGTAGTGGCCGGAAAAAGACGAGTAACCGATGGTGAGGTTTCCGACGGCGACGCGGCATAACCGACCGGACAAAAAGGCACGATCCCCTGGTAGCAGAAACCACGCGGCAATCCCTGGAGCCGGTTAGGCATAAGAGACTCCTCGTCATGAGCGGCGATTTTTGAATCGATTTACGACTCTATAGGTTGATCCAGGAAGCCGGACTTTGAAATCTCGTCGATCAGGCTCAAATCCCAGTTGTCCTTTTCACTCAGGCGTTTCGCTTGCGGAAAATCCAACGCCGCCAGATCCAGCAACGCGCGCACCGCATCGGCCTGCGGACGCAAGCCGCGCTCGACGCGAGAAGAAATCTCGTCGTACAGATACGCCATGATGCCGAGATCGGGATTGCGCACGTATTTGGAAAAAATCTTCAGGCTCTCGTCCTTGTTATTCTGCAAGTATTGAATCGCTTCCATATAGCCGCGCAGAAAACGTAAGAGCTGCGACCGGCTCTTTTGCAAGACCGCCGTCGACGTGTTCAAGCCGCCACCGACGTTCGCCACGTCGATCTTCGCGAGGATGCGCATGCCCGCTTTCTCCGAGATCCTATCCGAGGGCGGCGTAACACATGGTCGCGTGAATGACGCCGCTGGATAGGGCCGCCACCGCGCGCCGCCGGACCGCCGTCGCCGACCGAGAGAAAAGTTACGTCTCTGCTCGCGTCCATGCCGTTATCGCGCAAAAGTTTGACCACTCGGGCGTAAGCGGCGTCGCGCCCGGGAGTGATACCGACTATTTTTCCTCTAAGATCGCGCACCGTCTTGATGCCGGGCTGAGTGACCATCGAATATCCCAAAGTATTGGTCGTCACGCCGACGCGGGTAAGAGCGGCCCCCTGAAGTATCGCAGTGGTGACGCCGAGATCCGAGCCGATGATAAAATCGACGCTGCCGCCGATCAAAGCCGAAACCGTGCGCGATCCGCCGCGCAAGAAAATCAACTCAACGTCGAGGCCATGCTTTTTCCAGATGCCTTTGTCGGCCGCCACCCATGACGGGGCGAAGCCGGTGGCGAGTGAGGAAAGCCGACACGAAACGTCTCGGCGCTCCAAAGCGTGGAGCTCGAACTGAACAGAACTCCGAGGAAAACCGACGCGTAGAACCGATAAAAGACTCATTCGCTAGCTCCTCTGCTGACCTCGATCAGCCAGCTTTTGAACTTCCTTACGCCGCCGCGGATTTCATGCAGCGACACTTTACGCAATGATCCTTCTCGCCCGCAAGGTTCGGCGCGGGCAACTTAGTTTCCCAAACATCGTCTAGCGGTATCCTTCCGCCTGCATGCTGAACAGTTGTGCGTAGGTTCCTTCCATTCGCAGCAGCTCTTCATGGCTGCCGATTTCCGCGATCTGCCCGCCTTGAATTACGACGATGCGATCGGCCATGCGCACGGTGGAAAATCGATGTGAGATCAAGATCGCCATTTTCCCGGCGGTGAGCTCTTTGAAGTGCTGAAAGATTTCATATTCGGTCCGGGCATCCAGCGAGGCGGTGGGCTCGTCCAGAACCAAGATCTCCGCGTCGCGCATGAAGGCGCGCGCCAGCGCGACGCGCTGCCATTGTCCGAGCGACAGCTCGTGGCCGCCGTGAAACCAGCGGCCAAGCAGAGTCTGATAACCTTCGGGTAAACCTTCGATCATCGCGTCGGCGCCGCTCTTGCGGGCGGATTCGACGATCCTGTCCATGCGGTCGGCCGCTTCGATCTGCCCGAAGCCGATGTTTTCGCTGACCGGCAGATGATAGCGGACAAAGTCTTGAAAGATCACGCCGATCTCTTGTCGCAAGCTCGATCGGATCGAGCTCGCGAATATCGATGCCATCGAGCAAGATCGCACCTTCGGTCGGGATCGTAGAGCCGGCTCAAAAGCTTGATCAGCGTAGTTTTGCCCGCGCCGTTGTGGCCGACGAGCGCGATCTTCTCGCCGGGACGGAATCTTCAGATCGATGCCGCGCAATACCCACTCGTCGCTTTCTGGGTAGCGAAAACCTACGCCGCGAAACTCGATGCCCCGAATCAACGACACCGGCAGTTTCTGCCGCGGCGCGGCAACTTGCATCTGCGGTTTTAGCTCGAGGAATTCGAAATAATGGGCCATAAAGAGATTATTCTCGTAAATGTTACCGATGCCGGCGAGAATCGATTGAAAAGTGGTTTGCCCCCTGACGAAAGATGCTCAGATACAGCGTCATATCGCCGAGCGAAATCGATCCCTGGACGGTGCGCCAGACAATCCAGGCGTAAGAGCCGTAAAATCCCAACGTCGCGACCAATCCCAAACCAAATCCGACCACCGCCCGCCGGACCGCAAGCGATTTGTCTTCTCGGAAAAACTTATCGAACAGCGTCATGTACCGCGCCAGCAGCGTGTTGCCGAGATTGAAGAGCTTGATTTCTTTGGCCGCGGTATCTTCGGTCAGTAGCCGCGCCAGATAGTTGATCTGGCGCGTCTCCGGCGCGCGTCTGGTGAGGAGGCGAAACCCCTGCTCGGAGAAACGCGTCTCGGCAATGAACGCGGGAATGCTCGTCGCCAAGAGAATCGAAACCAGCCACGGACTAAAGCGCAGCATTAGCGCGGCGAACGAGATCAAGGTGATCATGTTCTGGACGATTTGAAACGTGTCGTTGATCAGCTCGACCGGCTTGTAGCTGCCCTCGCGGCGCGCGTTCTGCAAGCGATCGTAGTAGTCGGGGTGTTCGAAAAGAGCCAAGTCCAACGTCAGCGCTTTACGGATAATTTCGGCTCCGAATCTGGTTGGCGAGCTGGAGCTGAATCAACTGCTGGATCAGCCGGCGCGAGTGATTGATGCCGGTGCTGAGTAAAAACAGGCAGAGTTCGAGCAGTAGATAGTAAAAACCGTCCTTGCTTGTTCCGCATTATTGCCGTGCTGGATCGAAGCGACGACACCGTCGACGATCAGCTTGCCGACCCAGGCTTGAGTCGCCGGCAGGAGCGCGCCGCCGATCGTCAGAAAGCCCAAACCCAAGGTCGCAACGTGATTCGCTTGCCAAACGAGCCGCAAGGCCTGCGGCGTGTGAACCAAAGAATTTCGCAGTTTCTCCCACTGCTGCAGCAACCAACTCACTAAATATTACCTCCCAAATGGAACTCACCGGCGTTGTTGGATCGCGAACTGCGTGAAGCCAAAATAACGTTAAGCGCGAAAATGACGATAGCACGTCAGCGCAAATTTGCCGTGCCAATCCGATGTCCGCATACGATGAAGTTTGACATCACCCGCCGTCGCTCGATACTTTACGGGAGCAGCGATCTTCTGCAAATCAACGACATTTCTAATGTGACCCTAAATTTAATGCTTATCTTTTCTTTGGAGGAATCATGCGCATCGCACTGGGTTTACCGAGCCGGGTCGCCGCATGCTTCCGGCGAAATGATGCTCGACTGGGCTACGCGCGCCGACCGCGGGCCTTTCTCCAGCGTGGTTGTCACTGATCGCGTTGTGTCCCAGGCGCTCGAGCCGTTGTCGGTCTTGGCGATGGCGGCCGGCGCCACACGGCGCATCCGGCTGATGACCAGCGTCGTGATCGGTCCGACGCGCGAGACAACACTGCTTGCGAGGCAAGCTGCGACTATCGATGTGATATCAAACGGACGGCTGACGCTTGGCATCGGCATCGGCGTGCGCGAAAACGATTATCTCGCCACCGGCCTCGACTTTCACCGGCGCGGCCGGCGCGTCGAAGAGCAGCTGCCGATCTTGCGCCGGCTCTGGGCGGGTGAACCGTTGTCAAATGAAATGGGGCCCATCGGCCCGCAATCGCCCCGTCCCGGCGGGCCGGAGTTACTGATCGGCGGCTACGTGCCGGCGATCGTGCAGCGCATCGCCAAATGGGGCGACGGCTACATGGCGCCAGGCGGCGGCGAACCGCAAAGCCATGCTCAAGATGTGGCAACAGATCCTCCAAGCATGGCAAGACAACGGGCGCGCAGGCAAGCCGCGCTGGGTCGGCGCCAGCTACTTCGCCCTGGGACCGAATGCGCTCGATCACGCCACGCGCTATATCAATCACAACTATGGCTACAATCCGGAGCTCGCGGCGAAACGATTGCGCACGTTACCGGCGTCGCGAGACGCGGTGGAGGAATCGATCAAGCGCCAAGCCGACATGGGCGTGGACGAATTCATACTGCGTCCGTGCGCTGAGGATTTAGACCAGATGGAGCGCTTGGCGGAAGTCGCGGCGCGATTCAGCTAAGCACGCCTGACCATGGTTCGACTACTTTTTGCCAAGCCCCGCGATGAAGCCGCTTTTCCTCGATGCGCCGCGCAAAGGACGGGTCGAAGATCGCCACCGGATCGGTTTGCTTCGCCTGAGGATCACTGCAGCGACAGGATGTCCAAACCGCTTTTGATGACTTGTAACGACGGGATCGGACTCTGCTCCATCTCACCGACCGTGAGTTGATAGGTCTCCCGGAGAATCTCGTCACTGCCGCCGCGCAGATTCTTCTTCATGACCGCAAGACTCTTGTCCTTTTGCGTTTTAAAAATATACAGGCCCTCGATCAGGGTTTTCAAAACCGCTCGATGAGCTCCGGATTTTTGACGGCGGTCTGTCGGAGCGTCGTCACGGTGTTCGAAGGATAGGTGATGCCCAGTTTCTCGTAGTTCACCAGCTCGCGGAAGCCCAATTTCTTGGCAGCCAAGTTGAGCGGCATGTTGAGCGGCGCGGCGTCGACGATGCCGCGTTCCAAGCGATTGTAAGCCGAGCGCGGGTTCGCCCACGACCAAAAGCTTTACGTCGCGGTCCGGAACCAGCCCCAGCTTTGCGCGCAGCACATATCTGAGCACCGAATCGGAGATCGACCCCGCGCGGCCTATCTCCAATGATCTTGCCGCGCAGATCCTCCGCGCTCTTTGATTTCGCTCTTGGAATAGATCGCGCCCCGACTTTGTTGATAAAGCTGGCGACGATGACCTGATCCCTGGCGCCGAGAATGTGCGACGTCAGCGCGCCGCTGCCGGTGGCGATCACGATGGGAACGTCGCCGCTGACGAGAGAGCTGTTGCGGCCGCATCCGGCCGGCGTAGACGGCTTTGAGATCGAGGCCGTATTTTTCCCGAGACCATCCTCCACCGCGATCCACATCGGAACGTAGTGGCCCGAGAACGATGCGTAGCCGACGGTCAAACTTTCGAGCTGAACGGCAGCCAACGACCACGCCGCAGCCACGAGCCACAACCCGAACGGATCCGGTCAGGATCAGGAGCTTCTGCTCGTCATTACGGTCTCCTGAAGTGAGAGCCGCGCCACCGCGCGCGGCCCGCGTTACGCGACCGGCGTTACATACCGCTTGAACATTTGCAGCGCGCACGTCCGGGTAATGCTCCGATAGAAGTCCGACGGCGTAGAGCAGATACGAAGAATCGAGAAATATCCCCGGGTTTCGCGGCCGCAACGCCTGCACACGATCGTCGGTCGCCGCGCCCTGCGTGAGAATATAGGCGGCAAAAGTATTGTGAATGAAGACGCCGCCCGTGCCGATCAGCGTGTGCGTGTCGCGCATGTCTTTGCCGTAATGGACCCAGGCTTCCCCTTCGCGCGCAACAACTCTTTCACGCCGGCCGACGTGACGCGCGACGGCGAGATCGACCGCGGCGCGCGCCAGCACCGCGTCCGCGGCAAAGTGCCATTGCGCTTGCGGCACTGTGCCCGTTTTCTGGCTGATCTGCTCGATATAATCCCGCAGCATATCTGCCGATACTGAATATTGCGAAAAATCGCGCTGCAAATCTTCGCTAAGTTTGTCTAGGCCGACACGATTGAGAATAGTCGCCGCATTGAAGCGAATCCCCAGATCACCTTCAACGGTCCGTTTGGCGTAGGATTCGGCCAGGCCCTGGGAAATCACATTTTCTCCCGCCGGATGACCGAAACCGATCGAGTGAACATCCGTCGTCGCGCCGCCGACGTCGACGACGAGCATATCGCCCCAACCGCTTTCCTCGGCCGTCCCATCCGCGCCCAGCCGGAGACCTTCGAGGACGGCCATTGGCGTCGGCAAAACCACGTCGACAAACTCTTTGACCTGATCGAGACCTTTGGCGCGAGTGATGCGCTGCATGAACAATTGGCGAATCTCTTCGCGCGCCGATTCCACTTCGAGAGTTCCCATTTTCGGCATCACGTTGTCGACGCGCCGGACCTCTTTGCCGCGTTCTTGCAATATTTGTGAAACCTCTTGCGCCGCCGCTTGATTGCCGGCGACGACGATCGGCATCGAGAGTGCCGACTGCGCCAGCATCCGGGCGTTATGCAGGATGGTCTCGGTGTCGCCGCCGTCGACGCCGCCGGTCAGCAGGATCATGTCGGGGCGCAGGCTTTCGATCTCGCCAAGTCTTTCCGCAGAGAGTTTAAACGCCGTCGAGCCGACGATCTTCGCTCCAGCGCCGAGGGCGGATTGATTGGCAGCTTCAACGGTCAAGCCCGGCACGTTGCCGACCACGGCGATGCGCAGGCCGCCGGCGGCGCTGCTGCTCGCCAACACCGTCTTTCCCTCGAGACTCGATAAATCCACTGGAGGTCGCTCGAACAACGGCAAACGCCGATGCAACTCGCTGAGCGCCTGCAGCAAACCTTCGCGCACGTCGGTAAGCACCGTGGAGGCGCTTGGCTCCGGCCCATCAACCGGGCGTTGTCGAGATCGACGGCGGTGACTTTTGTGAAAGTGCTGCCGAAATCAATGAGGATGGCGAGGGAGGTCATACTCAGATGTCAGTTGTTCAGCGCCCGCCCTCCTCCGTTTGATTTTTCCGGAAACTGATCTCTGGTAGCGATTACTTCACCGACGCGATCGTTCGATAAAGATCCATCAGCCGCTTATCGCGCAGCGTGCTTTCGATATCGCGGTTGAGCTCCTCGCCGCGGATCAAGCCGACTTCGAGTCCGATTTTCTCGGCTTCCTTCAAGAACTGTTCGTCTTTGGTCATCGCGGCGAACGCGTCGCGCAGCTCTTTCACCCGATCCGGCGGAACTCCAGGCGGTAGCGCAAGCGATCGACCGATATTTTGCGCGGCCTTGAGGCGCGCTCAGCAAACCCTTGGTGCCGGCCGGGGCGAGTTCATCAATGGTCGGCACACTCGGCAATCGGTTGTCGCGCTTCAGTCGCGACGTCAGGAGGGGTTTTATGTAACCGGTTTTGAGCCATTCGCGCTTGGTCGCCAACAGCGAACCGGTTCCCTGAGAGCGTCCGTCGAGTGCGCCGCGCTCAATATCGAGCAAGATTTCCGGTGTCCCGGGATAACCGGGGATCACGTGAAAATCGAGACCGAGGATCTGCTCCGCCACCTTCACGACGAAACTGCTGGTATGGTCAAGCGACTGCGCGCCCATGCGCGGCTGCTTGCCCTCTTTGTTGGCTTTCTTGATCGCCTCCAGGCTCGTATAAGGCGTCGACGACTTGAGATAGATAACTTGCGCTTCATCGAGCGCCTGCCCGACATAGAGAATTTTTGCAGATCGAACTTGATCGCGTTCATTGCCGCCGGCCACCGCGAAAATGGCGCCGGTGTTGATGTTGCTCATCGTCAAACCATCCGGTTTGCGCAAATTGTAAAGCTCATTGATGGCGATCATGCCGCCCGCGCCCGGCTTGTTGACGACGAGAATCGTCGGTTTGCCCGGTATATATCTTTCCAGATGGCGCGCCAGCAGCCGCACGGTTTGATCCGTCCCTCCCCGGGGAGGAGCCGGCGAGCATCGTAATCGTCTTGCCGGCGTAAAAGCTTTTCGACGATTGTGCATGCAGCGGTAAAATAGCCGTTAGGACAAAGAATAAAATCAGTGACGCAATGTTGAAACCTTGCATTTGTTTTTACGTTTCAGCAATTGCGGCTCTCCTCGATTTAGATTTCCGTGAATAGAACCAAGCAGTGCACCACGGCTTGAATGATGTGAACGTCTGCACTTTGGAACGGCGCCCGGTGCTAATACCCCCACCGCTTCTCGACTTGACTCACGCGCTCGTACTCCTCCGCCAGCTCTTTCCGCCCGCGCAATTCTTTAAACGCTTCGTCGACCAGATCTTGCGCCGCGACCTCTTTGATCGGCGGGACTTCGTAATTGAGCTCGCCGAGCCGCTCTTCCTCTTTGAGCATGTCTTCGAAACCGGTCGCTCGGCCGTTCAATGGAAACGGCATGGCTTCGAGATCGCGCGGGCTTCTTAGGTGCGTCACCACGCGCTCTTCCGGGTCCGGACTCTTGAGCCGCAGGCGCTTTTCCAGATTGTTCACATACTCGAAGTTCTTCGGCATGTCGCGGATAAACCAATAACTGCGGATCATGCCCCGAAGAAAACTCTTCACCAAGTCGGGTCGCTCTTCGAGGATACGTCCGGTGGCGGCAATGATGCGCTCGGGCCGTCCGTCCGGATACTGATCGGCGGGGAAACCAACGCATTGCAACCTTCCTTCTTGAGATCTTCGGCGTGCCAAGGCGACACCGGAGCGCATTCCACTTTCCCGCTGCGGATCGCGTCCACGTGAAATCTACCGTTGACGCCGAGCCTCACCCATTCGACGTCGCGGTCGAGATCCAAACCGGCCTTCTTGAGTTGTATCTGGATCGCCCAATGGCGAATGCTGTTGAAGTCGCTGATGCCGACGCGCTTGCCTTTCAAGTCCTGCAGAGTCTTGATATGCGGCGGCGCCATCCAGACATTGGTGTGCTGATTGCGCCAGCCGCACAAAATGTAGAGATCGGCGCCCCGGGCGCGCTGATAAAAACCGTGCGCGACTGGACGTCCAGCGCGATATCGATGGACTTTTCTTTCATCGCCTGTGAGATGCCCAACTTTTCGAGACCAAACGGCACCATCGAATCGGTCAACATCTCATAGCCCAAGGTTCCGTGCGGCGTGACCAGACCCTCGTCATAAAAGAAATTCATCTCGTGCGCCGTCATCACCGGCACTTGATGCAGCATGTGATAACAGGTCGGCGCGATTCTTAGTTTTCCATCAAGCATGGTTTGTTCTCACTTTCCAAAGTAATTTCTGAATTTCATTCCGTTATGCTTTGTATTTCGTCTGCAATTTTTACTCAAGGGCGAATTTCGTACTTGTCTCGCCTTTCCGAGGTTTAAACGATTTGAACAGCTTGGGCCACTTTAATGTTTTGAACGCGTTAGAATCGTCCTTCGTCACTTCTTATAAAGCGTCCGGATAAATCCGCTGTCGTCGATTTTTTCATGAAGGACGGCTCGACGATCAAGCTCGCGTCGGTTTGCTTCGCCTGCGGATATTGCAACGACAACATATCCAATCCTCCTTTGACGACTTGCAGGGACGGATAAGGTGCATCGTCGATGGTAGCGCGAGTGTGCTGATAGGATTCTTCGAGGATATCGTCATCTGCACCTTTCATATATCGCTTGAATGCGGCCAGGGTCTTGGCTTTGTTCGTCTTGAATATATAAATTCCTTCGACCAGGCATTTCAAAAATCTTTCCACCAGCTCCGGATTTTTGGCGGCGGTTTGGCGCAGCACCACCACGCTCGTGTACGGATACTCGACGCCGAGCTTATCGAAACTAATCAGTTCCCTGAAGCCGGCTTTACGCGCAATGAACAAGTGCGGTATCGACATCGCAGCCGCATCGACCACGCCCCGTTCGAGCGCCTGCAGACCGAGATAAGGTTCGCCGGTTGGCAACAACTTCACATCGCGATCGGGAATAAGTCCGAACTTACTGCGCAGAACGTATCTCACCGTCGCGTCTAAGAACGCCGCCGGACGGCCCGTCGCAATAGTCTTGCCCTTCAAGTCCTCGACATTCTTGATGTCCGCCTTGGCGAAGAGCGACGTGCCAATCTTACTGGTGATCGTTGCGACCAACACTTGGTCTTTTATGCCGACGATGTGAGAAGTCATCGTCCCGGTCCCTGAAGCAATGACGATCGGTACTCTCGCCGGTGGCGAGCAACTGCTGCGGCCGCACGCGGCCGGCGTAAATCGCCTTCAAGTCCAAGCCGTACTTAACCCCAACATGCTCTTCCACCGCGATCCATAGCGGAGCGTAAGTCGCGGTGATGTTAGAAAAGCCGACCGTCAGCGGTCTCGAGCCGCGCGGCTGCAAAAACATCAAAGGCGAAAAACAACGAAAGGACGACAAGAGATTGAGAGACGAATCGTGGAAGTTGAAACATTGCGTGATTCCCGACGATCGAAGGTTAGCCTTGCCGGTTATCACCCCGGTGGTTTCATGTCAACGAAAGAGCGTGCCATGCAAACAGCATTCAGACGGTGGGATGTATTGAGATTAGCGTTTGCGAATAGGCAGTCACAAAAGAATCGTTTTGAATTATCCAGCAGTACAATTCAGGAGCATCGAAGCATGCTGATGAGAAATCGCGTCAGTGGAACGGGAGCGTCTAAAGATCCGTGAACTAACTCATGGTGCCGCTTGCGAGTCTTTACTGACCACAGCAGTTCTTGTATTTCTTTCCACTGCCGCAAGGGCAGGGCTCGTTGCGTCCAACTTTTTTCGGCGGTCATTGGTTTAGGCGGGTTCAGTAATCGCGTCAGATCGGCAATATTCTCAGGTTTGTCCGGCTCTAATTCGACTTTGTATTTCCACCCTTTTTTTGAAAAGTAGATGTCACTTCTTTGAGTCTTTTTCTGTTTGCACCGTGACGACTGCCGGATTCATTTCCGTTCCCAATTTCCCGATCTTCTTGCCATCGAAAACCCCAGGGCGTGTTTCAGCACCCACCTTGTTTCTCATCTTCCCAATGTCGGTAATTTTGTTGCCCATAGCGTCACTATTTCAGATATCCTGAGACGAATCCATATTGAGCCGTGAGCGAGTGCCCGGCTGAGGTGAGCTCGGAGCCGAAGATGCGAACGATTCTAGTGGGGTGGTTCAGGAATCCACAACATCATTCAATCGTCATTCCGGGTAAGCTAGCGCGACCCGAAATCCAGGAATTTCGAAGATTTCTAGATTTCGCCCCAACCCTGCAAGTTTCGGCTTAGGCGCGCGTGAGCAATTCCAGCACAGTGGCCGTCGGGGCCGTGAAAATACACGCCGCGCCCGCCTTTGCGAGAGTTTAATTGCCGGTTCTCCGTGCTCCTGGGCTCGCTGCCCCAGCTGATACCGGCTTCTTGCACGCGCTTGAAGATTGCATCGAATTCGTCATCGCTGACGTGAAACGCATAGTGATGCGGCTCGAAGGACTCGGCGTTGTCAAAGTCCAGCGTCAGCTCCTCGTTGACACGCACGGGCGCGAAATGGCCCATCGACCCTTCGTAGTTGAGGCCGAAAATCTTCGCGAAGAATTTTGCCGCAGCCTCTTTATCCTTCGCCGGCACAATCGTGTGATTTAGCTTTATCGACATAAATCCCTCCTTGGATGCGTTTGACCGATGCGGAACGATCGCTCCTGCTCCGTACGAAATCTTAGCTCTTATATTCTAGCTTGGGAAGCGCGCTAGATGCCGCGTTCGAGCCGCGAGGATAGCGTAACGCACCTTAAAGAGATCGAAGCCCATCACTAATTGAGCATCATCGCATAAACCGGCGTATCCACGTGGCGAATCAGAACCGCCAAATCGAATATCCCATAGGTAGCGACGCGAAAGCGCCCAAAGGTGTGATCTCTGTTAAGATCGTGCCTTGTATTCGTTGCCGCATGCGCGATCGGGTCGAGGCGGTTGTCTGCATTGAGAATACAGCTCCATTTCCATGCGCCGTTAGTCAGCTGTGGCCACGAAGAGCCGTCCGGTTCGGTGATCGAATAAAGCCGCGGCCCATTTTTCGCGGAGAAATAAACGAATCGATGCAGATTCGGCGCGTATTCCAGCGCGGCAAACTCTGCAAGAACCGGCTGATCCCCGAACATGAAAGCCGCACGAGTTCTCCCGCCGGCGCACTCGGGTCGAGCGCATAAAGCGCATTTGCGGCGCTGACAATCACGCCGATAATATCGCGCACTGGGTCGATCGCCATCGTATTGTGATCGGCTCGACTGAACTTTCTTTGGATAAAGCGTCGTCCAGGAGCCGAAAGTGCCATCGCCGTTGTCGCCATCGGGAGTGAAACCGATAAACCCGTTGCCATTCTCGCCGGAGTGTCCCCAGAGAATCCGCCGCGACGCATCCCAGGTCGTCCAGCCGCCGGAGCTGAGAACCGCCAACGGATGTTTAGGGCCTCTGCGCCATGTCAACGAATCGAGATTAAACATATGCGATATCGGCGTCGCTTTTACGTCCGGTCCTAATTCTAACTGCCCCTTGAGGAGCAGATAATCATTCCCCACGGGATCATATTGCACATAACCGTAAGTATGCGGCGGCAACGGCGAGACCGTCAGGATAAACCGAGTCGGGGTAGACCGCGCCCGCGCCATAGGCGTCAGCCCCTCCTGCAACATAGCCATCCGAAATTCGTGACCACTGCCTCGTGCTGAGATCAAATGCGTGAACGTCGGAGCCGAAGTAGTCATTGTGGCCGCCGCCGAAGACAATCATCGAGCCGCTAACTCCCCAAACGCGATGCGAACACCGCGCCGTTCCAGCCTTCGGTGATCGAGGGAAACCCGCAGCGTCCTCCCCAGGGCGCATGAGGGCGCCGGCCCAGCCATCGTCGCAATCTCTCCATCGCTCCTTTGGCGGGATTGATCTTGACATCACCCGCTGGATCGGTGTCCATAAGATACCGAGTACCCCGCAGGCGTGGGTGATAACTCGAGGTCCGGATGATCGCCGGAAATTTGATACCAACAACCCGGCTTCATTCGTTCTACCCATAGCGGCTTTGTTGATTGTAAAGGAACCTTGCTCATCTTTTTTTGTAACACTATAGCGGGAGTGCGCTGCCGGTTGTATCAACTTGATCCCTATTCTATTTCTATTTCTATTTTATTTGAAATCTGAGATCCTGCATGAGATTCCGACCCCAAGGAATGGGTCCATCGTGCCGCCGGACCGTCGCCGCATCAAGCAGTCGATCACGGCAAGGGCAAATTACGTGATAGCTTGAGAGAGCGTACGCCACGGAAATCCGCCAAATCAACAAAACACTTGACCGGACGCGAAAAATGCGTACTGACTTTGTCGAGCACGACAACCGTGGAATCTCGGAGTAGATCCGAGTAGATCCAAAAGGAGGCAGAATTATGAATCCCGTGTTGATAGTCGCCATTCCCTTGGTGTTAGTGATCGTGGGCATGATATTGAACAGCATCGGGCTTTCTTTCGATCAGCCTCCTAGTTCATCGGAGCAAGATCCAGAAAAGAGAGCGGCGGCGGACGCGAACACTTTTCGCCGTTTCTTCGATACACAGAGACGCCAGGCTGTGCAAAGGCAGAAAAGGATCGGCCAATATGCCTGGCTGCTTATCATCGCCATTATCGGTTCCTTTATCTGGCTGTATAAATATACCGTGAGCCAAACCACCCTCGCGACTCAAGTTGCCACACTTCAGACATTGCCGACGGAAGAAGGAAAGGAAACGGTTCTCTCGATGACTCTGAAGGACGGCAGCAATGTCAAATACGTGATCAAAGCCCCCAAAGCCGACGTTTTGGATGCCGCCAAAAAAGAAGGACTTTCGACGGGGAAAGTCTCATCCTACGAAATGTCGGAATTAGGCACGGCTCTGAATATTGGTGAGACTGCTGATGCCGCTCGGCGTTGCCCTGAAGATTTCCAAATAACTAGCGACAACAGTCAATACTAGCGGGTTTCCCTTTAGAAGGCAGGCTATGAGAGGCAAGACCTTCATTCGAAATAAATTTCTTTATTCGTTCTTCTTAGTAGAGCGCGAAACAGCTTCGGCGAGCAGTAATCATTTTTATAAAGCGTTTTGATAAACCCGCTCTGTTCGATGCGCTTCATGATCGAGGCGTCGATGATCAAGTTCGGATCGGTCTCCTTCGCCTGCGGGTATTGATAGGACAGAATCTCTCAAGGCGATTTTTGTTATTTCCACCGACGGCGTGGGCACGTCCTCCGCGGCGCTTTTGGCGTATCGGTAGGTCTCCTCCAATATATCGTCGGGCGTCCCCTTCATGTATTTTTTCAAGACCGCCAGGCTTTTCTCCTTATCAGTCTTGGCGAGGTAAATGCCTTCGATCATCGTCTTCAAAAACTTCTCCGTTAGCTCAGGATTTTTGGCCGGCGTTTGACGGAGCGTCGTGACGGTGTTGTACGGATAGACGACGCCAGCCTTATCGTAATCGATCAATTCCCGATAACCCATTTTCTTGGCGATCAAGGTGAAGGGAATCGTCAGGGAGGCTGCCTGCACGATGCCGCGCTCGAGCGCCGGGAAAGCCAATTGCGCTTCGCCGATCGCCAGCAACTTCACGTCGCGGTCCGGCACAAGACCGAGCTTCGCCCTTAAAACATAGCGAATCATCATGTCACCGAAAGCGCCGGGCCGACCCGTCGCTATGGTTTTGCCGCGCAGTTCGGCGGCGCTTTTGATATCGGTCCGGCTGAAAAGGGCGGAGTTGACCTGGTTCATCGTGGTCATGATGATCACTTGATCTTTGACGCCGAGAATATGCGATGTAAGAGCACCCGTACCGCTCGCCATAACGAACGGGACGTCGCCGCTGGCGAGAAGCTGCTGCGGCCGTGTTCTGCCGGCATAGATCGCGTTCAGTTCGAGTCCGTATTTTCTCCCCAAATGATCCTCGATGGCGATCCACAGCGGTAGATACGCGCCTGAAAACGTCGAGTAAGCGACCGTAACCGGTTCGAGAGTAGCGGCCGCGAAGCCGAGTGACGTAAACCACAGCGACGCGAAGCCTATTGAAAAATGATGAACGATCTTATCAGCGTCATTTGAAGTTCCTTCGTGATGTATCGGCATCCCTACGGCAAATACCCTTTATTCCGATAATATCTCTCCGCACCGGGATGCAGCGGAAAGTCCAATGGTCCCGCTTCCGTGTTCGAGCATAACTGTTTCATCGACGGCGTTGCTGCGGCGTCGTAGGGAATCTCTTCCCGAATCTTATCGAGCACTCCTACGATGTGATACGCCAGATCGTCGGGAAAATTTTTGTGTACGACGATTGGCCAGCCGCTGAAGTCGACCACCGTCGTCGGGTCGTTGATACCGTCGATGCGGCCGTGATCCAGTCGCGCGCGCTGGAAGCCGTATTTTTCCAGTTTCTGCAGCACCGGCTCGGAATAGGATAAAAACTTCATACCGTGCTGCACCGCAACGTCGCCCCAGGAATCCATTCCTTCATCGATCACCATATCGAGTTTGCCGGAGATAATTCCCTCGCGCCGGTGCGGATTGCTCGGCCGGACAACTTCATCGACTTTGCCGCCCCACTTGATGAAATGGTTCTGTGAGATGCCGTGCGCTTTGAGCAAAAACTTTATCGCGAAGTCGACGCAGTCGTTGACCGCGATGGAAACTTTCATCTTCGGCTTCTTGGCGATCAATTCTTCCATGCTATTCACACCCAAGCGCGGCGAGACTGCGATCACTAAGCGGTCCCAAGACGGAAAGACCGCGAGCGCCCGCAACGGACTCTTTTTTGAAACGGCCCGACCCCGCGCACCGCCATCGATGGGATGATCGAGGGATTGAGCCAAACCAGATCGAGTTTGCCGCTTGGCGACGAGCTTGGCGCCGTTCAAGCCGCTGCACCACGCCGGACTGACGCCGATAGTAAATGGATACGGCGGCCCCTTCCGTCCTTTACCTCCAGGCAGCTCGACCATCAGCCGAATCGCGCTGGTCAACATCGTCGGCACGTCCTCGTAAAGACCCGCTAGTATTTTCGTCGCGATGCGCGCGCGCATCAAGCTCGCGCTCATCGGTTTTACACTGCGATCATCGTAAGCCACGGAAATATATCTCCTTCAGCGGTTTGGTCCTATCGAAGTATGCCGAAGTTTTGCTGCTGTCAATCAGCGGCGTTGGTTTGCTATTTTTTGACTGGTAATCGCGCTTCAATTCATATCCGGCGAACGACATCCGCGTTCACTTTAGCCGCCCACTATCTTTTCTATGGTCGCGAGCCGGGTTATAAGCGGTAACTGGTCTTGCTCACGCCATGGCCACAAGGAGAAACATCACCATTCGCATTTTCCACTCTCTACGCCACCGCGACTACGCACTATTTTGGTGTACGGATATGCTCGGCTCCATCGGCCAATTCGTTGAGGAAGTCGCGCTTTACTGGATCACGTACGAAATCACCGGCTCGGCGATGGCGTTGGGAGTCTTGGGGTTGTGCAGCGCCACGCCGCGCTTGATTCTTGGCGCCTTCAGCGGCGTGTTGGTTGACCGCTACGACCGCAAGCTTTTGTTGATCTTGGTGCAATTTGGCTGCGCTCATCCCGATATCAATTTTCCTGGCGATCTATACACTTCGGGACTCTCGCGTTCTGGCACCTGCTTGTGCTGGAAATTCTGTTCGGCTCGATTCGCGCGATCAATCCTTCGGCTGCGCAATCGATCCTCGGGGAATTGGTGCCGCGGGAAGATATCATGAACGCCGTCTCGCTCTACACTGTCGGTTTCAACATCGCTCGCATCGCAGGACCATCCCTCGGCGGCGTATTGATTATTTGGATCGGCGTCGGCGGCTGCTATGGCGCATACTCAGTTGCATCTTTGATTTCCGGCACGGGAATGCTGTTTATTCGCACGCACGAAAGAAGAATCGATAAAGCGGGAAGAAAATTTCGTGCGCGAGTTCAAAGAAGGCTTTCATTATGTTTGGCACGCGCCGGTGATTTTGAGCAGCATCGTCGCCGCCTACACGTTCGCCGTGTTTATCGTCACCTACCAGAGTTTTCTGCCGGTGTTCGCCAAGGAAGTACTGCAGGTCGGACCCAAGAGGACTGGGCATACTGATGGCCGCGCCGGGATTGGGCGGCATCGCCTCGCTGAGCTTTCTCGCCGCCGTCGGCGAGCGCTGGAATCGCGCCATGCTGCTGTGGATCATGACCACGACAACGCCGATCTTTCTCATACTCTTTTGCGTATCGCCGATCTTTTGGCTTTCGGTCTTGCTCCTGGCGCTGGTCGGCGCAGGCACAGGTAAGTTTCCGCACCATCAGCCGGGTGATCATTCAGATCGAAGCGCCACGCCATCTCATGGGCCGGGTGATGAGCGTGTTTAATCTCGATCAAGGAATGCGCTCCATCGGTTCCATCGTCCTGGGCACCTCCGCAACCCTTTTCGGCGCTTCCTCGGCCTCGCGCTCACCGCCGCCGCTTCATTGATCGTGACTACCGACGCTTTTCTATCGGCTGCTGGGAAAGAAAATATGAGAGTTGTGCTATGACTCTATCAAATTCAAGCGAATCTGAGCTTGAGCAGATCCTGCCTCAGTCCAAATTCAGGATTCTCAATTCTTCATTATCAATTCCGTCTCAACCTTCCTTGTCTTTCGCGGCCCAGGGATATATAGCCAGAGTCAAATTTCTTTCAGAGGTGACATCCATGCAACTTCCATCCATCGCCGCAACGACGATCGGCAGTTTTCCACGACCCACTTGGCTCGCACAGACCGACCGGAGCCGGGCGATTTTCCGGCTGGAAGGCGCGGCCTTAAAGGAAGCGCAGGACGACGCGACCACGCTGAGCATCCGCACCCAGGAGCGCATGGGCTTGGATCTGCTTTCGGACGGCGAACAACGCCGGACCGGCTTTATCAATCATATCCTCGCCGCCTTTGACGGTATCGATCTCAAGCACGAAGCGGTGAAACAGATTTATCGCCGCCGCGAGCAGCCGCGCCCGGTGCCACGGATCGTCGGCAAAATAAAAAGACGCGCGCCCGCGATCGTCGACGACCTCCGTTTTGCCAAAGCGCAGACAGACAAGCCGATCAAAATGGACGTGCCGGGGCCGATGACGGTGATCGATAGCACTCTCGATGAATTTTATAAGGATGAAGCCACCATGGCGATGGACGTTGCAGCGGCCCTCAATGAAGAGCTGCGCGACTTGCAGGCGGCGGGATGCGACGTCTTGGAAATCGACGAGCCAGCGATGACGCGGTATCACGAGAAGGTCTTTGCTTACGGCGCAAAAGCACTCGACCGCTGCCTCGAAGGCATCAACATCCCCACCGTCGTTCATCTCTGCTACGGCTATCCCGGCGGCGCCGGCACGCAACACGAATACGAGTACCCGGAACTCCTCGAAGAGTTGATGAAAACCAAAATCGGTGGCTTCGGCGTCGAGTTCACGCGCAGCAACTTCGACCCCGCGGTGTTGGCTGTGGCCAAAGGTAGAATCATCATGTTCGGCTGCGTCGATCCGAGCGACACGCCGGTGCCGTCGATGGCATCCGTTGTCGAACGCGTGCGCATGGCACTGAAATACATCGAGCCGAAAAATCTCTGGCTCGCTCCGGATTGCGGCTTGATGACGATCGGCCGCGAGCTGGCGAACTCCAAGGCGAAGCTGCTCGTCGACGTGGCGAAAGAAGTTCGTAAGACTCTGTAAATTTTTGTGCTGGTTCTGCTGTCGGATTGAGCGTGTGAAGAAAGGTTGATAGTTCCCTTCTATTGCGCTCAGGGCAGACTGGCTCGCCACGAACAGGTCACCGCTTGGAAACAAATTACTTGACCGTTCGCCCTGAGTCCGTCAAAGCGCTCCTCTTCCGAGCAACAATCCTGAAAGACACAGCACGTGATGACCAAAAAACGCTACAACGCAAAAATCCAACGCGCCAAAGGTCTGCTCGAAATCGCCGCGGCGATGTACGAGACTTCCTCTCATTCCAGACCACTCGCGCCGCCGAACGAGTGCTGCAAACCGAGTCGCGCGTCGGTCATGAGTTGGAATTCAAACTACGCTCAGCAAACCGCGACGGCTCCAACAGCGTCCCGCTTTCCTTCGCCGCCGACAGCTTCGCCGAGCTCAAAGGCGTCGCCGATGGCAGGTACACGCTCGCCTGGGTCAATCCATCGGTTGCAGCCACTCTTGCCTACCGCGGCACCGGTCCATTTAAGAAGCGACTGCGCCTGCGCGTGATCGCAACCTTTCCGTCCTACGATGTCATGGGCTTCGCCGTGCACAAGTCCACCGGCATCACTTCGCTGGCGCAAATCGTCAAGGAGCGCTTCCCTCTGCGTTTATCGACGAACGTGACATCGAAAGACGCCATCAACGCCAGCCCCACCATGTTCACCGTGATCGCCGTAATGAAGGCTGCCGGCTTCACTTTGGCGGATCTAAAAAATGGGGCGGCAAAGTAATCTCGGTGCCGCGCCCAAGCCACCCCGACCGGCGCGACGCGATTCAAAACGGCACGGTGAACGCTGTCTTCGATGAAGGCATCAAGAGCTGGGGCCAGACGGCGGTCGACAGCGGATTCATTTATCTGCCGATCGAAGGTCAAATCCTGAAACGCTTGACCGCGATGGGCTATCAAACTTCGGTCGTGCCGAAATCACGCTTCAAAGGGAATGACCGGCGACGTTGCCACCGTCGATTTCAGCGGCTGGCCCATGCTCGTGCATGCGGATTTGCCCAATGACGTCGCGTACGCGATCTGCGAAGCCATCGAGAAGCGCCGCAAGTCGATTCCCGAGCGACAATTTCAAACCGATCAACATGCGCCAACTCTGCGCCAACGACGAAGAAGCGCCGTTCAACGTGCCGCTCCATCCGGGAGCGAGACGTTTCTATCGGGAACGCGGATATTCAAAATGACGGCTTCCAAGCGTACCGCGCGTCCAAAACGCACGACGAAACGCGCCCGAAAATCTCCGCGCAAGCGGAAAACGCCAATCTGCCCCGAATGCGGCGCTGACCAGGTCATCCCGGTTATCCATTCCCCCATCACTCCATCACTCCAACACTCCATCGACGCGGGCCGCGCCATTCTCGCCGACCGCGAAGAGTGGGAGGGCATGACTGAGTGGTACTGCAAAACCTGCGGCTGCGACTGGGGCAGGCACTCGCGCCGGTTCAAGAAGCCCGGCGGCGTCAACGCCACGAGAGTGTGACGCACCCGCAACAATTCTGATAAGTTCGCCTGAACAAGGCGTCCAACGGAGAATCTTCATGGCCACCACCGAACCCATTCCGTTGCCCGATCTCCCCACCCAGGTCGGCCGCGTGCTGACAGATTTCGTTACCGCCGCGCAGACGGCGTTCGCAAACGACTTGCGCGCTGTTGTCTTGTTCGGCAGCGCGGCCGAAGGCCGCCTGCGCGCGACCTCCGATGTCAATCTGTTAATAGTTCTTTCGAACTTCGACGAAGCTCGTGCTGGTGAATTGCGCAATCCGCTGCGTGTCGCCCAGGCGGCGATTCGCCTGAGTCCCATGTTCATTCTCGAAGCGGAATTGCCGTCGGCGGTCACAGCCTTCGCGGAAAAATTCTCCGACATCCTCCGTCGTCGCAAAGTCTTGGTCGGACCGGACCCGTTTGTCGGCGTAAAGATTCCCCGCGAGACCTTAATCACGCGCCTCGATCAAGTGCTTTTGAATCTCATTCTTCGTCTTCGAGAAGCCTATGTGATGCGTGGCCTGCGCGAAGAGCAGCTCGCTCTCGCCATCGCTGACGCTGCCGGCCCACTCCGCTCCTGTGCTGCGACCTTGCTTGAACTCGAAGATCTGACCCGCAGCTCGCCAAAGGCCGCTCTCGAAAAGTTCGTCCAAACGTCGGGAAACTCAACATGGGCCGAAGCGCTCCAGCGCATCTCCGAAGCGCGCGAGCAACGTATCCTCCCACCCGGCGTCGCCGGAACAAACCTTCTAAAGTTGATCGAGATCGCTCGGCAAATGAGAGCCAGTCTTAGCAAATTGACTTAGCGTTATGGCCAATCCTTTCGATTTACCGGGACCTGAGTTTTTGATTTTCTATGCGATCCTGGGCGCGCTCACGATCGGTCTTCTTTGGTTTGCACGCCGAACTTCCGAGGCGGACGACGCGCCGCGAATCATCGACCTCGGATCCCTATTTGCTCGCGTATCTTCGCGGTGGAGAAAAGGAAGTCATCCGGGTCGTGACGGTATCACTGATCGATCGCGGTTTGCTGCAAACGAACGACGATCAGCTTGTCGCCGCCAACGAGAATGGCGTGAACATCGTCCGACGCCCCATTGAAAAAGCATTGCTTCAGCATTTCAGGTTTCGCGCCAAGGCATCTTCCGGTTTCACGAGCCCGGAAATTCTATCAACCTGCCAAGAATATAGCGACGCTCTCCAGCGATTAGGCTTAATACCGGATGAGTCCATTCTGCGAACTCGCCTATGGCGTCTCTGCGTCGCGGTAATTGTCTTAACCGGCGTCGCCGCGCTCAAAATACCTCATTGCGCTCCAACGGGGCCGCACCAACATCCTTTTTCTAGTTTTACTCGCAGTGTTTTTGTTTTCATCGCGATACGGGTGCACAACCCACTCCGCACACGTCGTGGCGACGCGCTCTTAGCAGACTTACGAAACCTATTCTCATCCCTGAAAGCGCGGGCGGCGATGCTTCGCCCCGGCGGCGAAACTGCCGATGCCGCGTTGTTGATGGCGGTTTTCGGACTCGACGCCCTCCCCGCGGCTTCATTTCCCTTTGCCGAGCGGTTCCAACCCAGAAACACATCTTCGTCGACGAGTTCGTGCGGTTCCGCTTGCGGCTCAAGCTGCGGCTCGTCTTGCGGCGGGGGTGGCGGATGCGGTGGATGCGGTGGGAGCTAAACCATGAACGATCGTTTCGGGCTCGGCTGGCGGCCTGAGCTCGCCGCTGGAATATTATCCAACCTCGACCGCATCGACATCGTCGAAGTGATCGCCGACGATTATTTCGACGCCCCCAAATCAAAGCGGCGCGCGCTAAAAACTCTCGCGACCCAAGTACCGGTTGCATTGCACGGAGTCACGCTCGGTCTGGCATCGTCCATCGCAGCGGATTCGAAACGGTTGGAGCGGACGGCACGGCTCGCCGACGAAATACAGCCGGAATTTTGGTCGGAACATCTAGCCTTTGTCAGAGGCGGTGGACTGGAGATCGGTCATCTCGCCGCACCGCCAAGAACCGAGGCAACGATCGAAGGCGCCGCGTGGAATCTGACCGCCGCCAAAAAGATCGTCGGCACGATGCCGCTCGTCGAAAACGTCGCGACCTTGATCGATCCGCCCGCGAGCCAACTGAGCGAGGCGGATTGGACCAGCGAAATTCTCGCTGTGGCAAACTGCAACCTGCTCCTCGACCTGCATAACCTGTACGCGAATGCAGTCAACTTCGGCTTCGACCCCTATGCCTTCATCGACCGAATGCCTCAAGAAAGAATACACGCCATCCACCTCGCCGGCGGGCGCTGGATCAAAGCGAAAACCACCGACGAACGCCGCCTGCTCGACGACCATCTGCACGATGTTCCAGATTCCGTCTACGAACTCCTGAAATACGTGGCTGCAAAAGATATTCTCGTCCGCTGACCGTGATCCTCGAACGAGACGGTCGATATCCGCCCATCGAGATGTTGTTGAATCAACTCGATCGCGCTCGGGACGCGCTCCGGCGAGGGCGAGCGAAGCGGCAATAAGCAAGATCCCAGAGGCGGCATGAGCGCACAGAAGCTTGAAGTCATTCCTGGCGAAGCTTTACGTCGACAGCCAAGCACGCTCGCGTTTTCTCGCCGACCCGCGCCGCGAAGCTTTGAATGCCGGCTTAAACGAGGACGATTGCGCGGCCCTCGAAAAGATTGACTTGGTCGGCTTGGAACTTGCCGCTGATAGCTTCGGCCGAAAGAGAGCTGCGTGCCCGCCGAGAAAACTCGTCTCGAATTTCACTCGTTGGTTCAGGCAACAATTAGCAACCCGATGAGATTTGCCTAAAGGCGTCACCCCCGAAAGTTTTTATCGGAGTCAGTTCCGAACCCGCTCGGATTCACGCCGATCAACCCCAACGTTGCCATTCCCAAATCGTCTCATCTAGACCTCCCGTCTATTGCCGTTGACCCGCCAACTATCATAGTCGCATATAGACGGCTGCACGATTATTTTCTCGTAATCTTGGCGCCGCGCTCCTTCGACTGAGTTTATCCTGAGACTTAGATGATGGTTGCTGAATTGCCGTCCAAGTCCTAGCTCGATGCCCGGTCCGTCAATCAATGTCTATCAACGCGTCCGCGTGGCCGGGCGACTAGAAAGGCCATTGTAAGGTCGACAAAGACTCTAGGGGCAGCCAAGGACTAAGGCCATGAGCCACGACACAGCGGAGCCTTCAAGGAAGGGCTAGTATGTCGTGTTTATTAACGTTCTTTGAGGATTCTCTTCTCTGATTAACGAATAAGCTCCCACAGCTTCGGCGCCGTGTACGGCAGATCGACGCGGTTGATACCGCAGGGCGCTATTCCGGCCAGCGCAACACTGTAAGGAATTGCAGCGAACCCGGATTACCTGTTTTTGCTGTGTCGTTGTCGTAAACTAATGCCAGGCGCGCTCTCCGCGCGCCACTGGAAGCAGCCTCTTCGGAAAGGACACACACCCCTTCCGCCTTAACATCGAGCCCGAAAAGCCAGACCTTCTGAGGCTCGACAAGTCGTAGATCGGCAAGTTTTAGTTTATCGGGTGGCAACTGACCAGGGCGAGACCCTGAGATCTTCTCGTCCGACAAAAACCATAGAGTGTTGCCATGATAACGGTTGCTTCTGTCCTCAGTCGACGTGAGAATGAAAAAGCCGTTCCACGCGGGCAGGTAGTCGATAGACGACAATTGTGAGAGGATCCTTGGCGCTCGCCCGCATCGAATCTGAAGAGAGGAGTCAATGCGAGCTTGGCATTCGCGGCGGGTAATTGGGTGATATCAGCGGCATAAGCCGGATAGGATCCTGCGGTTCCCGCAGGCCGATGACCAGTTCACGCAAGGTTACCTGCCCCGTCTTGTCACGCAATGTTCGCACTGTCAGCCCTTCTATATTCACTTCGTTTTTCCGAGGATCACGGCGATATCCTTCCGCAGCCAACGCGTCTCCTATATCCCATTCGACGATCGATTCTGAGTCAATCGCGAATGACGTTCCGCCTGGGCCATCGCTGCGCAAACGAAAACGCAACAAACGCGGAGCCGCCATAATTCGCTGTTTGCGTCCCCTCTTCAGCCGGCTCTTCAACGAAACGTGAGCCAATGACATAGTAGGCTCCCTCATCGTCGTGTGCCAGGTCCTCCCACTTGGGCCTTTTGTCAATGACGCCCACGCTAAACGACTGCTTGATCCATCCGGTGGCCGCTTCAACTACACTGAGACATGCATTTTTATCGCAGGCCACCAGCGGCAGCCTGCCATTCCCAATTAGCGCCACTCCGGTAATAATTTTTCTCCTTCCTCCATCATTTATTAAAAGCATCAGGTTGACCCACTTCACGTTGAATGTATCACAGTGGTAGAATTAACATCTTATTTCTGAACCATTAGTTTGAGTAACTCTCAAGTTCTCAGTCAGCTTTGTACTATTACCACATGATTGCGATCCCAGCTCTCAGGACGACGCTCTCTGAACAGCTGAGCAGATCGTGCTTCCGCGGCATCGACCTCGGCGTTCCGCTTCGGCTGCGCGCGGTTACCACTCAGACGGTTGGCACTGACGGCGACCGACCCGGTGCAGATCCCACGAAACAGACCAAAATTTGATCGGTTCGCTGGTGCCGATGTTTACATTCATGAAATTTGATCAAACATTTACTTTGTTTGGAAGTGAGGCTGCGGTGACTCTCTCTTTGTTCCGCCACGCGGCGTCACGACCAACCACCTTACATTTCATGCAACGCGTCGATGCGCCAGTCATTCATCTTTGTTACGAGATCGATTGGAAAAAATCTAACACTATTTGTCATGAACAATCGTGCCAAACCTTGTTTGCGATCATTTGATCGAATTCATGTCGCCATGACGGCGCCGCCAAGCAGTTTGACAAGTCCAGTCGTCTTGAACAGCGTGGTCTTGCCTGCGCCGTTGGGACCGGAAGACAGGGCACGCGCGGCGTGACGTAAAGTAACATCGATATGACGATCATTCTCTACCGCCGAAGAAGGCACGCTGCGGGTTCATCGGCACTATCTTACCGCCATCCTCAGGACCTGTAAGCACCCAGATGAACAGAGTTGATAAGCGCCGTCTTCCGGCGGATCTCGTTATTAATTCCTAAGCTGGCGTGGCGTCACGTTGACCGTTGTTGCTGACGAAACCGCCGTGGTCGCTCGATCTGCCGCGACAACCTGGCCGCAGCCACGGCGCGTCAACCTTAAAACCTGCGCTTCTTCGTCTCAGAGTCTTCGGCGTTCATGCGCCAGCAGCAGTCTAGCCTTTGGACAAGGATCTTGGCAGAATCTTAAGTCATATTTTTATCAGCTTCCCAGTAAAAGTAAATTCTTGGCTTAGCTGGTTTGCAAGTTCAAAGTCTGGTATTATTTATTACATTGGGAGGAAGATGAAGTGAGCTGTCAGGTCAACAAATTAGAATGTTCTTTGTTCATTATTCAGTATAGTTGAAGCAGCCTGGATGGTCAAGCAGTCGTTTAGTAGACGATATTAATAAAAAGGCCCAAGTGGGATATTTTGACGGCTGAAATATTCTCTTCTTAGCTGTTGAGTGAAGAGAGACTGGTGCATGGCTGTTACGGTTTGGCGCGTTATGGCAGATGCTGGATAGATAATCCATTGAGCTGGATGAGGTGCTGCTGCAAGGTGCATTCTCGGTGAGAGCACGAAGCGGTGAACGGCGATCGAGACGCGGGCAACCTGCGTGAACTGGTCATCGTGCTGCCGGAACCGCAGGATCCTATCCGCTGATATCACCCAATTACCGCCGCGGGCCAGCTCGCGACTCTCGCAGATCCGGTAGGGCCCGAGCGCCAGAGATCCTCTCCACGGTACTCATCCTGTTCTGCCGCGTGAGCAACGCCACATTCTCACGTCGACTGGGTCAAACAGCGTTATCTTGCGCTTGCTCTGCTGGTTTTTGTCGGACTGAAGATCACCAAAGTTCTCGCTGGTCAGTTGCCGCCAAGCCTGAGCGCCAGTCGGCCTTCAGGCTCCATGGAAGGTCAGCTTTTTGAACTTCGATGTTGAGCCGGAAGGGTGGCGTGTCTTTGAAGAGGCTTCTTTCCCGAAGTACTTTGAAATACCTGTGTCGTTTACAACCATGACGCTTAAAGCAGGTAATCCGGGTTCGCTGCAATTCCTTACAGATGCTTGGCGAGCATTTCCCTGCGGTATCAACCGCGTCCGATCTCGCCGTACAGCGCCGAAGCTGTGGGGCTTATTCGTTATTCAGAGAGAATCCTCAAAGAACGTTAAATAAGCGACGCCACCAGCCGCTTCTTGAAGGCTCGCTGTGTCGTGGCTCATGGCACCAGTCCGCCGGCTGCCTGAAATTACCTAAAGCCGCCGTGGCGCGCTTTCGATGCCAGCCACGGACGCCGTTCGCGTTATTCAATTACCATGTTTGACATCGGCTGGACGCGGACAACATTAATAACCATCATCTGATCTCAGGATGCAACTCCGTCCGAAGGGCGCGGCGCGCCAGTTGAAAATAATGCTTCGTCTATAATATTTCTGTTCAGTTCAACGATCGTTGTAGTAAAGACGGAGTCTGAATGAGACGATTTGGGATGATGGCAACGTTGGATCGTCAGCGTGATCGGCGGTTCGGAACAAACAAATAAAAACTTTCAGAAATTGGCTGCCACTTCAAACAATCTCATCAGTTGTTCTTTCGAACCAACGGTGAAATTCAGGCGGTTTCTTTTGCCATCCTTTATTGGCTTCTCGTGTTTCGTCAAATGACCAGTCGATCACTGACACCGATATTATCGGTTTAAGCCAGCGTTTCAGCTTCTGTTGCTTTGGCGATGCCATTTCGACAATAACTTACCGCCAGATGCTTCAGGTTCTGTGCGCTCATTGCGACCTCGAATAAGCGACAACGCCATGCGTCCCAGGCACCGTCAGTTGATTCAATAACATCTCGGTAGGCGGATATCGACAATCTCATTGAGATGACGGTCGCCGGGTGATCTTTTGACATTGTATTTTGAGTTCTGGGCAGATCTGACATATTGCCGATGTTATCGTGTTTCTTTCTTTGATATGGCGGTGGATGCGTGTTCTTCTTGGGCATTCAATTCGATGACGTGAGTTGAAACCAGTTAACTCGTTCGTCCAGATTATAGGTCTGAGGGCGTTGTTACCTGGCATTTCCGATTGTCTTTATGTTTATCCCTTCGGCATTTATGCGCATCACAATGTTCGCTGTTGAGTTACGCAGCGCCTTCGATGCCTCGGTTCTTGGCGGTGCAGCAGATGATCTCAGTCCCGCCTCTGGCAAAACTGGTGTTGACCGGTCTGTTACTCGAGCACGTGCCGTCGCTCAACGTTTCGAATCACTGATGGATAAAGGCCAGATGACGTGACTCAATGCAGTAACCCATTGCCAGTTGCAAGTTTACCTTCCAGTTGGGCGTCGAAATGATAAGTCGGCGATCGCTGACGATGTCAAGCCTGGTCCGAGGTTGAATACATCATTGGCGTGAATTCAGGCTATAGCTGGAAGCCGAAAGCGATCATTCTGCTGGTTTGATACCTCACCACACATCTTTTGCCCGCAAAGACTGTTGCCAGCGAGCGCAAGCCAGACCACTTTTGAACTCGTCGACGAAGATAACTCCTGGGTTGAGCCAGCAGCGGGAAATGAAATGCTGGGTAGGCGTCGGTCCGGCTCCCGCATCAACAATGGCATCAGCGTTTCTACCAAGGCGACATCCTTACCGCCGCATTTAAAAGGATGAAACCAGTTTCATAAAAGTCTCAAAAGCGCTCGCCGCTTCATGCACAGAGTGGGTTATTTTGCTATATCGCGATGAAAACAAAAAAACACCTGCAGTAAAACTGAAAAAGATGTTGTTTTAGCCCGATAAGGCGCAATGATATTCGAGGCGCAGCAACGCCAATTAAGGTATTCTGCGACGCAGAACGCCGCCAAACCGTTCGTAAAGTGAATCATCGATATAAACTAATCGTAATTAACTATATTCTTAGCGATTGGTAATTTCCGGGCTCGCGCGAAACCGGAAAATTACATGGCGCGACCGAAATGCTGAAGCATGCTTTTCAGTGGGCGTGAACGTCTGCAGCATTCTCGTTGGCATTAAGCTGATGTCGGTTATTTCACGCCAGCGATCGATCGGTGACCGTCAGCGGATGACTTCCTTTCTCACTGCGAAGCCACGGCAACCAGGATGATGATGATTCGCGGCGCGTCGTTCATATCGGAAGTTCTGGCATTAAACTAAAGACGATCGTGACGCGCCAGATCGCATAATCAAAAACTCAGGTCGGTAAATCGAAGTTGGCCACCTTATCGTCATTTGTAAGGCCGAAATATGTTTGCCGAGCGATCTCGATCAACTGAAAGTTATTCATACCGTGTTGTCGCGCTGAGATGCGCTGGAGGCATCATTTATATTGATTTCCAACGTTCGGACAGAACTTTTCAGGCATGCTGGCAAGCTGCGGTCAGATCTGAGTTTCAAACAGTGCGCCCCGGGCGGAGATGACTGGCAGCGTCGCGTCAAAAGCAGCTGCTCTTCGCGCAGGCCGCACATCATGGTTCTACTCGAAGACGGTGATTAAAAACGCTGATCTGCCGCGTCATTCAGGCCTCAGAAGGAGATCTTACACCGACAAACGGGTCGAATTCCATTCAAGACTTTGCGACGGCAGAGGCTATGGAAAATTTTCATGAAGGCTATAACCGCCGGCAACATTCCCGCTCAAATGGACACGGATAGGCGATGCCACCTGACGCGCAACCGTTTACCATTCTGCGAGCTTCGTCTGAAAAGTTCAGCGAACTATCTTTCAGTTGGCATCAGATTCTTTGGCGGCGCCACGCTATTCCCGCCGCCTACTCGAACAGACGCTTAGCTCGATCGTTTACGAACGCCGATCACGCGGCGACGCGAAATCAGTAGCACGCGGCGACTGGGTGGAGATCGGGCAATGGAATGGTTCCCGGTGGTAATATAATTCTCCGATTGGACGCCTTGTTCGTGTTTCTCGAAATTATTTGCGGTGTCACACTCGTGGCGTTTTACCCGCCGGGTTTCATGAACCGGCGATGTCTGCCAGTCGCAGCCGCAGGTTTTGCAGTACCACTCGATCGCACCTCCACTCTTGCGATGGCGAGGCAACGCGGCCCGCGTCGATAGTGTTCGGGCTGATCGAGTGATGAAGATCGATCGCCGGATAGCTGGTCGAAAGCGCCGCATTCGGGGCAATTAGTTTCGCGCGGAGATTTTTCAGGCGCCGTTCGTCGTGATTTGTTTTTGTGCCAAACCGTCTTCGTCATCCGCGTTCCTGATAAACGTGCCACCCTGGATGGCAACACGTTGAACGCGCTCTCCGTCTTGCGCAGAGTTGGCGCATATTGATGGTTCCTGAAAATTACTCGGATCAACGGCGCTCGTGCTTCTGCGTCGCCGCTCTGTTCGTCATGCGAGCGCGACCATACTGAAATCGACGGTGGCAACATATGGTCATTCGCTGAGCGTGATTTCGCGGCCGAAATTTGTCTTATCGCGGTCGGCGGCGCTGGGATTTGACCTTCGATCGGCAGGGCTCGTCGATCACTGTCGACCGCCGTCTGGCCCAGCTCTTGATGCCTTCATCAGTGGCATTCACCGTACCGTTTGAATCGCGTCGCGCCGGTCAGGTGAACCAGACGCAGTACCGAGTTGCTTTATTATTTTCAGATGCAAAGTGACCAGCGTGGCCTTTGTTTCTGCAGCGATCACGGTGGTATGGTGGGCTCAGCGTTGGTGGCGTCTGATGTCCACGTTCTTCAATGGCACGAAGAAACTTTCAGCGTTACTGAAGTGATGCCGGTGGGCCTTGCGCGGCGAAGCCCATGACATCTGGACGGAAGGTTGATCACTGGCTGAAGTCGCTTCTTAATGGACCAGTGCCACGGTAGCCGGAAATTTGTCGCCAGTGGTTATTTGGCGTGCCATCGTGCTTCTTCATCTACCTGTGAAGCGGTTTTCTTGGGCCACGTCGCGGTTGCTGAAACGTGGTTCCAAATTCAACTCACGGCTGTTTGTCTAGCACTCGTTCGGCAGTCCGTCAGATGAAGGGAAGTCTCATTTACTCCTTACCGCGGCGATTTCGAGCGAACCTTTGGCGCGGTCGATTTGCGTTGCGTGCTGTTCATCACCTGTGCTGGGATTGTTGCTCGGAAGAGGACCGCTTTGGCCGACTCAGGGCGAACGGTCAAGTAATTTGTTTCCAAGCGGTGACCTGTTCGTGGTGAGCCAGCAGCCTGCCTGAGCGAAATGAAGGAACTATCATTTCTTGCTCCTTCGCGTAGAACTGCTTCCAGTGCGATGGCTACTGACGAGCAGCTTCGCCTTGGATTCGCCAGGTCGCGGCCAATTGTCATCGAAGCCGCGATCCAGACTGGTAAATTTTTAAACCGATGTATTTAAGTGCCATGCGCACGCGTTCGATGTGGCACCACAGAAAGCTGCGCTCGCTCGGATCGACTGTCGTTCATGGTGATTCTTCGTGCAGCCAACTTTGCGGGTCAATTTCCCATAAAACTATTTTATTGTTTAGTTTTTTCATCAACTCTTTGAGGAGTTCCGGGCTCGTATTCGTGTTTGCGTGCCGGCGCCGCCGAGATAGCCGTAACGAGGTGAACCACGGTGGGAATGTTTATCCCTTCGAGGCAGCGGTCCGGTACTTTTGCGCCGTAAGCAAAGACCTTCTCGTGATACCGCGTCATCGCTGGCTCGTCGATTTCAAGGCGTCGCGCCCGCCGCCTGCAAGTCGCGCAGCTCATTGGGGCTACATGCAGCGTCCATGCCATGGTGTGTCTGCCGAAATTCATCAGTTGCTGCTCAATTCATCATCAGCCCCTGGCGTCGTTTGATCGGCTTGTCTGTCGCGCTTTAGCCGGCGGAAGTCGTCGACGATCGCGGAGCGCGTCTTTTTATTTTGCCGACGATCCCGCGGCACCGGGCGCCAGCTGCTCGCTGGCGGCGTCGTCATTACCGCTGCGCCGAATCGTCTATCGCGCGACCTGATTCGTCTAAAGCCATTCCGCGTTGTTATGATCAGCGCTGAACCAGCCCATGCGCTCCTGGGTGCGGATGCTGGCGCAGTCGCGTCGTCCTGCGCTGCTTTAAGCCGCGCCAGCCCGATCGCCCGGCTCCGGTCGTCCTGTGCGAGCCGTGGGCGGGGAAAACTGCGATCGTCGTTGCGGCGATGGATGGAAGTTGCACCTCTGAAATAAATTTGACTCTGGCTATATGTCCCTGGGCAGGAAAGACAAGGAAGATTGAGACGGAATTGATAATGAAGGAGTGAGAATCCTGAATTTGGACTGAGGTAAGGATCTGCTCAGCTCGATTAACTTAATTTGATAAGTCATAGCAATACGTAACC
>ERZ1370068.2182-contig-1341_pt1 | contig 71495 bp, 94 predicted proteins | sample MGYA00561227_ERZ1370068 | MGnify/ENA primary metagenome ERZ1370068 (study PRJEB38410, sample SAMEA6850437) | metagenome | study: Metagenomic assessment of the ecological functions of the soil: analysis of the soil microbiota associated with the...
TGCCAAAGGCGAGCCGTTTCGCTTTAATCTGCGGGCGAAAAGGTCTGCGAGGGCACTTTCACCAACGATACGCCGCAATTTATTGCCGATAACGTCGGCGGCAAGTTCAGCAGCTACCAGCGCAGACCGGTCAGCCCAACGACCATCATCGCGCGGCCACACTGGCGCGGTGGCAGCCCAGGCCGATGGCACCGCCCACGGCCCAGGCCGTCGCGGCGAATTTCTTGGCGGCGGCATCTGGACATGCGTTTCCTGACCGTCCCCGCCATCGCCGCCTTCGCTCCGCTATCGCGCTCGCCCAGAGCGCCGAAGGAGGTCGAGCGCCGCTCGCGGTCCCCGGAGCCTGCGCCCAGGGTGAGGGGCGGAGGAGGGACTGCTGCCCGAGGCGCTCTGGCGGTGGTGCGGCGGCTACGCGACAACCCACGGCGGCGCTACGCTAGCGGCGACGGTACGACCAGGTTGCAGAGCCCTGATCCCGATCGCCGGAAGATCTGCGGAATCACAGCACGCTCGACAAGTACAACGGTGCGATCGACGGCACCGTAAGTCCGATGCCACGGCTGCGCGATCCAGAGTGGTGAAGGGCCGCGGCACCATCCGGTCGGCAAGCTGACGCCGCAGGAGGCGCAGCAGCTCAACGCCGACGCCGCGCGCACGCCGATCCGGCGCGTCGATCCTCGACGCAGACGGCAACCGCGCCGTCCACGCCGACGCTGTTGCAGCCGTCAGCGAAATCCAACGCCGATGCGCTGAAAGACCTGCAGGTCCGCTCTGGCCGAACGGGCGCAAGATCGGCCGAGCCCAAGGCCGAAGCGCGGGCGGCGCAGTCGCTGATCCGCGATCTCAAGGCCTATGTCGCGGCCGACGGCAAGGGCGCGGCCGGCGAGCAGTTCTGGCTGGTCAGCCATGTGGTACGCCGGACACACAGGGCCGACGGCCGCAACGGTCGGCGAGATCGCGCGGCACGGATCGTCGACTACGGCGACGCCGAAGGCCGGGCGCGGCGGTCGGCGAGCGAAGTGCTGTTCGAGAGCGGGCAGGGCACCAGCAGCCTGCCGGCCATGCTCTGGTCTTCGCCTGGATCGAGGGCAGTCCGCGCAAGAACCCGGCTAGGTGCCTTCTCCTTGCGACGACGTCGCGGGCATGTCGAGAAGTGGAAGACCGGAGCAGGCGCTGAAGAGCGCCTCGGCGCTAGCAGTCGCGACCGCGGGCTGGGATCGCGGTCTACCGCGACCTGCCGGTCCCGCCTCATACCTTTCGATCGCTGGCTTCCAGCCGGCTCATGATCATGAGCTGGCTGGAAGCCGGCGGTCCGGAAGTATACTAGACCCGCTCGAGATAGCTCTGGAACACGCCGACGTGCACGAGCGCGGGATCGGCCGAGTTCGGCCACAGGTCCTCGGCTGCTGGAAGCGCACGTCGTAGGTCGGCTCGTCCTGCCGCCTCGACGCCGTGCGCGTGCGCGTCGGGGAACGGATAGGCCGGCGACTCGCTCGACCACGACGCCGGTCTTGCCGCGGATGTAGCCCGGCATGCGCACGTGGCCCGGCACGTAGTCGAGCCGCACGCGCACGCGATCGCCGGGCTGGAAGCGCTCGCGCGTCGGCGACGTTCGTGCGGCCCGGGCGCGCTCGGCGCCGCGAGCGGAAACGCGCCCTCCGCGCGGCGCTCCAGCTCTTCGCGCGTCACGATGCCCTTCTCGACGCACAGCGTCGCGAGGCTGGTGAGCGAGCGCTCGTAGTAGCTCGCCGTGAGGTAGTGGCGCGGCTCCATGCGCTCGATCGCGTGGCGGTACTCGTCCATGTTGAAGATGCCGAGCCGCACCGCGAGCGCGTAGAGCGCGTTGACGCGCACTTCCCACGGCGCGTGGAACGCCGTGCGCGTTCGAGCGAGTAGCGCACGCGGCCGAAGCCCTGCTTGCCGCCGAGGTCGTGCATGCCGTCCATGTCGCGCTCCTCCTACAGGCGCGCGACGCCGATCATCGAGTCGCGCGTGACGATGCCGGCCAGCTTCTCTTCCGGCCAGCCGATGGTCTCGCGGCGGCTGCACCGGCAGCACCATGTAGCGCGTGTCGGCCGTGGTGTCCCAGACGCGGATCTCGACCTCCGGCGGCAGGTCGAGGCCCATCTCCCGCAGCACCGTGCGCGACTCGCGCACGACGCGCGAGCGATACTCGAGGTCCTTGTACCAGTCGGGCGGCAGCCCGATGATCGTGAACGCCGTGCACGAGCACAGCGTGCAGCAGATGACGTTCTGCACCGTCGGCGTGTTCTCCAGCACCACGAGATGGCGGTGGTGCTTCGGCATCGTGAGGCCCAGCTCGGCCACGGCGTCGCGGCCGTTGGCGAGCAGGCGCTTGCGGAACTGCGGGATCGGTCCACGCCTTGGCGACGACGCGCGCGCCGTTCTGCGGCACCCACTGCTCCTCGACGAGGTGCGCTGAACTCCTCGATCGCACTCGCGCGGGCTTCATGCCGCGCTCCTCGAGCGCGGCCTGGATCGGCATCGACGCGCTGCTCGACGGTGGCGATGGTCCGCGATGAATGTGGGTCTGGTCTGGCATCGCCGGCCACTCCTGTGAGGGGACGCCCAGTATAGAAAGCCGCCACCGGTCCGTCACTCTTGCTCCGCAGCAGCGTCGGCCGCCAGGAGAACCGCGCCTAAAAGGAGTTTATCCCGATGAGTGCCATTGCCGAGCGTCCGCGCCCGCGAAATCCTCGACAGCCGCGGCAATCCCACCGTCGAGGTCGAGGTGCGAGCTCGAAGCGGCGCGCATGGGCCGCGCCGGCGGTGCCGTCCGGGCGCCTCGACCGGCGCGCACGAGGCGGTCGAGCTGCGCGACGGCGACAAGAAGCGCTATGGCGGCAAGGGCGTGCTGAAGGCGGTCGACGCGGTGAACGGCGAGATCTTCGACGCTGCTCGGCGGGCCTGGATGCCGACGAGCAGATCAAGATCGACCGCGCCATGATCGACGCTCGACGGCACGCCCAACAAGGGCCGGCTCGGCGCCAACGCCATCCTCGGCGTCTCGCTGGCGGTCGCCAAGGCGGCGGCCGACGCGCAGCGGCCTGCCGCTCTACCGCTATGTCGGCGGCAGCCAGGCCGCGCTCCTGCCGGTGCCGATGATGAACATCATCAACGGCGGCGTGCATGCCGACAATCCGATCGACATCCAGGAATTCATGATCATGCCGGTCGGCGCGCCGACGCTTCGCCGAGGCGCTGCGCATGGGCTCGGAGGTCTTCCACGCCCTGAAGCAGCCAGCTGCACGACGCCGGCCACAACACCAACGTCGGCGACGAGGGCGGCTTCGCGCCCAACCTCGCATCGGCCGACGAGGCGCTCGGCTTCATCATGAAGGCGATCGAGAAGGCGGGCTACAAGCCCGGCGAGGACGTCATGCTGGCGCTCGATCCGGCCTCGACCGAGTTCTTCAAGAACGGCAAGTACGAGCATGGAAGGCGAGGGCAAGATCGCTCGATGCCGACGAGCATGGTCGAGCTACTACGCCGACCTCGTGCAAGCGCTATCCGATCGTCTCGATCGAGGACGGCATGGCCGAGGACGACATGGGCCGGCTGGAAGGCGATCACCGACACGCTCGGCAAGAAGATCCAGCTCGTCGGCGACGATCTGTTCGTCACCAATCGCCAAGCGGCTCGCAGCAGGGCATCAAGGACGGGCTCGCCAACGCCATCCTGGTCAAGGTGAACCAGATCGGCACGCTGACCGAGACGCTGGAGGCCGTCGAGATGGCGCACGCAGCGCCGCGCTACGGCGCGGTGATGTCGCACCGCTCGGGCGAGACCGAGGACGCGACCATCGCCGACCTCGCCGTCGCCACCAACTGCGGGCAGATCAAGACCGGCTCGCTGTCGCGCTCGGACCGCATCGCCAAGTACAACCAGCTCCTGCGCATCGAGGAGCAGCTCGGCCCGCAGGCGCGCATACGCCGGCACCTCGATCCTGCGCGGCCGCTAGTCTACCGGACCGCGGGCCTCAGCCGCCTCAGCCATCCTGACCGCGAAGCGACGGATCTCGAGCCGGTTGCAAGCAGAGAGGTCCTCGCCGCGCTCAGGACGACTGATTTGTCCTGAACGCGACCTCGTAGTGCGTGGCGAAGTCGTCGAACGTCCGAGCACGGCACGCGCCTCGCGGCTCGACGACCGACTTCCGAGATGTCGGGGCCGGCTGAACGCCTCGATCGACTGTCGCGACTCCCAGAGCGTGAGGGCGATGAACTCCGTGCCGCCATCGACCTCACGGCGCAGCGAGCCACGCGCCGCGATGGCCGGCCAGGCTCCTTGAGTTCGGGCGCAACGCTGTTCCGGTGAAATGCCTGGACGTAGGCGTCGGCCTGGGCGGCATTGGCGGCGCGTCCGCGCCACAGGCGGGCAATCATGTCACTCCTCGTAGTGCTGCTCGCGGGCGAGCGCGCGGCCGATCACCAGCCCGCTGGATGTCCGACGTGCCCTCGTAGATCGTGGCAGACGCGAACGTCGCGATAGATGCGCTCGACCGGGAAGTCGCTGAGATAGCCGTAGCCGCCATGGATCTGGATCGCGTCGGAGCAGACCCGTCTCGGCCATCTCGGAGGCGAACAGCTTGGCCATCGACGCCTCCTTGAGGCAGGGCTGGCCGTCGTCGCGCAGGCGCGCGGCGTGCAGCACCATCAGCTCGGCCGCCTGCATCGAGGTCGCCATGTCGGCCAGCCGGAAGGCGACCGCCTGGTGCTCGATGATCGGCCTTGCCGAAGGTGCTGGCGCTGCTTGGCGTAGGCGAGCGCAGCGTCGTAGGCGGCGCGGGCCATGCCGACCGACTGGGCGGCGACGCCGATGCGGCCGCCCTCGAGATTGCCGAGCGCGATCTTCAGCCCTTCGCCTTCCTCGCCCAGCATCTGATCGGGCAGGACCTCGGCAATTCTCGAACACGATCTGGCAGTGATCGGAGGAGCGCTGGCCCATCGTGTGCTCGATGCCGAGCCACCTGTAGCCTGGCGCGTTCGTCGGCACCGATGGAAGGCCGAAATGCCCCGCTTGCCGGCGGCCGGGTCGCGTCACCGCGAAGACGAGCGCGATGTCGGCGCTGCGGCCCGAGGTGATGAACTGCTTGGTGCCGTTCGAGGACGAATTTGTTGCCAATCGCGCTCGGCATCGCGTCGTGATCGCGGCGGCATCCGAGCCGGCGCCGCGGTTCGGTCAGGCAGAAGGCAGCCCAGCATGCTCGCCGCGCGGCGAGCGGCCGCAGGAAGCGCTCCTTCTGCTGCGTGCGTGCCGTGGCGCAGGATCGGCAGGCAGACCAGCGAGTTGTGCACCTGAATGCAGCGTCGAGGGGCCGTCGGCCGCCGCGATCTCCATGATCGCGAGCGCATAGGAGACGGATCGGTGCCGGCGCCGTCGAATTCTGCCGGCACGGTCATGCCCAGCATGCCGAGCTTGCCCATGCGCGTCGAAGACGCTTCGCGCGGGAAGCGCGCGGGACACGGTCTCGTTCGGCGGCGGTCGGCGCCAGTTCGCGTGGCAGCGAACTGGCGGGCCATGTCACGGATCTGCCGCTGGCCTTCTGTCAGCATGGTGCGCAGGCTAGGGACAGGCGCTGCGGTCGGTATTGGCTAAAATTGGTCCGCCCGGTATTTTCAGCCGTGGCGCGCAGCGATCCCAGGAACTCGACGCAGTACTGGTGGGACCGGCATCTCACCGGCCTCAGCCTGCTGCGTGCCGACTTCACGACCCACGAATATCCGCCGCACACCCACGAGGCGCTGGTCGTCGCCGTGACCGAGCAGGGCGGCTCGGTGGTCAAGAGCCGCGGCCAGGTCGAGGAGGCGCACGCCCTCGACCCTGTTCGTCTTCAATCCGGCCGAGCCGCACGCCGGCTGGATGGGCTGGAGCGAGCGCTGGCAGTACCGCTCGATCTACCTGACGCAGCCGGCGCTCGATCAGGTGGCGCGCGGGCCTCGGCATCGAGCGGGTGCCGTACTTCACGCGCAACATGTTCGCGCGATCGCGACCTGATCGACGGCTTTCCTGGCGATGCACCGCGCCATCGAGGAGGGGCGCGACGTCTTCCGCGAGCGCGAGCTGCTGATCGGCACCTTCGGCCGGCTGTTCCAGCGCCATGGCAGCGGCGGCGGCCGCGATCACGCCGGCGCCGCGCGACCGGCAGTCTGCTGGCGCGGGTGAAGGAGCGCATGCGCGCCGACTATGCGTCCGAGCTGCGCCTGGAGGATCTGGCCGGCGAGCGTCGGCCTGACGACCTTCCAGCTCATCGGCCTGTTCAAGCGCACGGTCGGGCTGACGCCGCATGCCTACCTGACGCAGGTCCGGCTCAGCATGGCGTGCCGGCATCTGCGCCATGCGCCGGCGCTGGCCGAGGTGGCGACCGGCGTCGGCTTCTACGACCAGAGCGCGCTCACCAAGCATTTCAAGCGCTGCTACGGCATCACGCCGCTGCAGTTCGCCCGCGCCGCCGCGCGCCTGACGCTGGCAATTTTCGCCAATACCGCTGGACGCGCCGGGCGGCTAAGCACGGCGCATGCACCTCTATCTGTCATGAACATCCCGAGACCCTGGTCGTGCAGACCGACGGTCGCCGCCGCGCTGGCCCGGCAAGGTCGCGCTCGGCCGAAACGCCGTTCTATCCCGGCGGCGGCGGCCAGCTCGCCGACCGCGGCGTGCTGCGCTGGGACGGCGGCGAGGCCAAGGTCGATCGGCTTCGAGTACTCAGCGCGGCAAGCTCTGGCATCTGCTCGACACGCCAGGCCGAACTGACGGGCAGCGTCGAGGCGGCGGTCGATCCCGACTTCCGCCGGACCATGCGCCAGCTCCACACCGGCACGCACATCCTCAATGCCTTCGTCTTCCAGAGCTTCGACGGTGCGCTGGTCACCGGCGTGCAGATGGCCGAGGACGGCACGGCGCGCATGGATTTCGACGTGCCCGGCGCCGACAACGATCGCCTGCGCGCGCTCGAAGGCGCCGATCAACGACGTGATCGCGCCAGGACATCGCGGTGAACTTCGCCTACGTGCCGATGGCACGAGGCGCAGGCCGAGCGCGGCCTGATCCGCAGCCGCTCGGTGGCGCCGCCGCCCACGCCCGACGGCAAGATCCGCATCGTCGAGATCGTCGGCCTCGATCGCCAGGCCTGCGGCGGCACGCATCTCGCCTCGACCGGCGGATCGCCGCCCATCCGCATCCTCAAGATCGACAACAAGGGGCCGTCACAACCGGCGCGTCCGCATCGCGCCTGGCGGACGCCAAGCGCCTCTGACTAAACGAAAAACTTGACTTTCGGACACCATATGTTGCCATATGCCGCGAGGAAGTTGGCATATGTGTTGCGACCGCGTCAGATTCTGGCTCCGATCATCTTCGCCATGATGTTCGGCTATTTCGGCTATCACCTGGTGAACGGTGATCGCGGCCTGCTGGCCATGGCGCATCTGCAGCGCGAGACGCATGATCGCCGACCAGAACCTCGCCGAGGCCGAGACGACGCGGAAGATCTGGGAGCGGCGCGTCGCGGCGCTGCGCAACCAGAGCCTCGATCCCGACATGCTCGACGAGCGCGCGCGCATCCTGCTGAACTTCTCGCGCAAGGACGACATCATCGTCTTCACGCCGACGCGTTGAGCGACGCACCTGCGTGACGCGCTGATCAAGGTTCGCTTCGCGGCCGTCTGAAACAAACTGTCCGGCGCGCACGTCCGCTTGCAAACAATCTCTCAATTGCTGCGGCGCACTCGCTGACGGTCTGGTTTTTCCTGCTAGATCAACCACATCGCCATGGGCGATGCTATAAGCCGCAGCGGGGCTAGCGAGGGGAAATCCTATGGCGAAGCCGGCCACGAAGCCGAAGGTCGAATCTCTTCCTGCCGATCGAAGTCGCCAGCCAAGTCGCCTCGCCCGGCGACAACAGCGTGAGCGCCGACCAGCTCAAATCATTCTACCGCGACATGCTGCTGATCCGCCGCTTCGAGGAGCGGGCCGGCCAGCTCTACGGCATGGGCCTGATCGGCGGCTTCTGCCATCTCTATATCGGCCAGGAAGCCGTCGTCGTCGGCATGCAGTCGACGATCGACGAGCAGGCGACGCCGATCATCACCTCCTATCGCGACCACGGCCACATGCTGGCCTGCCGGCATGGACCCCAAGGGCGTGATGGCCGAGCTGACCGGCCGCAGCAGCGGCTATTCCAAGGGCAAGGGCGGCTCGATGCACATGTTCAGCCGCGAGAAGAATTTCTACGGCGGCCACGGCATCGTCGGCGCCCAGGTGCCGATCGGCACCGGCCTCGCCTTCGCCCACAAGTACAACGGCAACAAGAACGTCTCGCTGACCTATTTCGGCGACGGCAGCGCCAACCAGGGCCAGGTCTACGAGAGCCATGAACATGGCCGCGCTCTGGAAGCTGCCGGTCGTCTACATCATCGAGAACAACCGCTACGGCATGGGCACCTCGGTCGAGCGCGCCTCGGCCACCACCGAGCTCTATCGCCACGGCGAGGCCTTCGGCATCCCCGGCGAGCGGGTCGACGGCATGGACGTGCTGGCGGTGCGGGCGGCCGGCGAGAAGGCGGTCGAGCATGCGCCGCAGCGGCAACGGGCCCGTATATCCTCGAGATGCAGACCTATCGCTATCGCGGCCATTCGATGAGCGATCCGGCCAAGTACCGGACCAAGGAAGAGGTCGACAAGTATCGCAACGAGCGCGATCCGATCGACCATGTGCGCAAGATCCTGCTCGACGAGAAGATGACCGACGAAGCCGCGCTCAAGGCGGTCGATGCCGAGATCCGCAAGATCGTGAACGATGCCGCGGAGTATCGCCCAGCACAGTCCCGAGCCCGATCCGTCGGAGCTGTGGACCGACGTCCTGGTCGAGGCCTGATCTGATGTCCATTCCGGTTCTGATGCCCGCCCTGTCGCCGACCATGACCGAGGGCAAGCTCGCCAAGTGGCACGTGAAGGTCGGCGACGCGGTGAAAGCGGGCCAGGTGATCTGCGAGATCGAGACCGACAAGGCGACCATGGAGGTCGAGGCGGTCGACGAAGGCACCGTCGCGCAAATCCTGGTGCGAGGAAGGCACCGAAGGCGTGGCGGTGAACACGCCGATCTGCATCCTCGCCGCCGAAGGCGAGAGCGTCGCCGATGCGGCCAAGTCGGCTCCGCCGCCGCGGCGCCCGCAGCCGAAGCGCCGAAGCGCCGACGCGCCGCCGCTCCGGCGACCTGCCGCAGCCAGCCGGCCGCTGCGCCGCCGCTCGCCGCCCGCGCCGGCTGCCGAGCCGGAATGGAAGGGCAAGACCGTCCACATGACGGTGCGCGAGGCGCTGCGCGACGCCATGGCCGAGGAGATGCGCAAGCGACGGCCAGGTCTTCCTGATGGGCGAGGAGGTCGCGCAGTACCAGGGCGCCTACAAGGTGAGCCAGGGCCTGCTCGAGGAGTTCGGCGACAAGCGGGTCATCGACACGCCGATCACCGAGCACGGCTTCGCCGGCCTCGGCGTCGGCGCGGCGTTCGGCGGGCTGAAGCCGATCGTCGAGTTCATGACCTTCAACTTCGCCATGCAGGCGATGGACCAGATCATCAACTCGGCCGCCAAGACGCACTACATGTCGGGCGGCCAGATGACGTGCCCGATCGTGTTCCGCGGTCCCAACGGCGCGGCCGCGCGCGTCGCCGCCCAGCATTCGCAGTGCTACGCGAGCTGGTACGCCCACGTCCCGGGCCTGCGCGTGCTGGCGCCGTGGAGCGCCGCCGACGCCAAGGGCCTGCTCAAGGCCGCGATCCGCGATCCCAATCCGGTGATCTTCCTCGAGAACGAGATCCTCTACGGCCAGTCGTTCGACGTGCCGGAGGATCCCGACTTCGTGCTGCCGATCGGCAAGGCCAAGATCGAGCGGCCGGGCAAGGACGTCACCATCACCGCCTTCTCGATCATGGTCGGCAAGGCGCTGCAGGCGGCCGAGGAGCTCGCCAAGCAGGGCATCGACGCCGAGGTCATCAACCTCAGGAGCCTGCGCCCGTTCGACACCGAGACCATCGTCAATTCGGTCAAGAAGACCAACCGGCTGGTCTCGGTCGAGGAAGGCTGGCCGTTCGCCGGCATCGGCTCGGAGCTCGCCGCCCAGATGATGGAGCATGCCTTCGACTGGCTCGACGCGCCGGTCAAGCGCGTGCACGGGCTCGACGTGCCGCTGCCCTATGCCGCCAATCTCGAGACGCATGGCCCTGCCGCAGCCGGAGAACATCGTCGAGGCCGCCCGCGCGGTCTGCAATCGCTGACGCGGGGACGAGCCATGTCCATCAATATCCTGATGCCCGCGCTGTCGCCGACCATGACCGAGGGCAAGCTCGCCAAATGGCACGTCAAGGAGGGCGACACGCGTCAAGTCCGGCCAGGTGATCTGCGAGATCGAGACCGACAAGGCGACCATGGAGGTCGAGGCGGTCGACGAGGGCAAGATCGGCCAGATCGTCGTGCCCGAAGGCGCCGAGGGCGTGAAGGTGAATGCCGTCATCGCCATCCTGCTGGAGGAGGGCGAGACCGCCGTGCCGGCCGGCGCGCGCGCCTGCGCCGCGCCGGCCGCCGCAAACCGCGCTGCCGCGCAGCGCGCGCCCGCTCCCGGCCTGCACCGGCTCCGCCGCGCCGGCGCCGGCACCTGCCGCGCACCGCGCGCCCAGCCAGCGCGGCGCCCAGCGGCGGCCGCATCTTCGCCTCGCCGCTCGCCAAGCGCATCGCCGGCGGAGAAGGGCTCGATCTTTCGCGGCATCAAGGGCAGCGGACCGAACGGCCGCATCGTCAAGGCCGACGTCGAGTCAGCCAAGCCGGGTGCCGCTGCCGCCGCTCCGCCGCCGCCGGCGCCGAAGGCCGCGCCGCCGGCCGGCGGCAGCCGGTCTTCGCGGCGCCGGGCGACAAGCGCGTGCCGCACACCTCGATCCGCAAGGTGATCGCGCGGCGCATGCTCGAGTCCAAGCAGACCGTGCCGCACTTCTACCTGACGGTGGATCTCGAGATCGATGCGCTGCTGGCGGCGCGCCAGGCGATCAACGCCGTGGCCGAGAAGAAGGGCACCAAGGTCTCGGTCAACGACATGGTGATCAAGGCCTGCGCCAAGGCGCTGCGCGATCATCCGGAGTGCAACGCCTCGTGGACCGAGGACGAGATGATCCAGTACGGCGCGGTCGACATCTCGGTCGCCGTCGCCACCGACCGCGGCCTGATCACGCCGATCGTGCGCAACGCCGACATGAAGGGCCTGGCGCAGATCGCGTCGGAGATGAAGGACCTCGCCGCGCGCGCCAAGGTCGGGCAAGCTCAAGCTCGACGAGTTCCAGGGCGGCGGCTTCACCATCTCCAATCTCGGCATGTTCGGCATCAACAGCTTCGCCGCCATCATCAACCCGCCGCAGGCCATGATCCTGGCGGTCGGCATGGGCGAGGAGCGGGCGGTCGTGCGCAAGGGCCAGATGGTCGTGCGCAACATGATGAGCTGCACGCTGGCGGTCGATCACCGCGTGGTCGACGGCGCGATGGGCGCGCAATACCTGCAGACGCTGCGCGCCTATATCGAGCAGCCGGCCGCGATGCTGGTCTAGGAGCGAGCCATGGCCGACACCGAGCTTCGACATCATCGTGGTCGGCGGCGGGCCGGGCGGCTATGTCGCCGCCATCCGCGCCGCGCAGCTCGGCATGAAGACCGCCGTCGTCGAGCGCGAGCATATGGGCGGCATCTGCCTCAACTGGGGCTGCATCCCGACCAAGGCGCTGCTGCGCACGTCCGAGGTCTACAGCCTGCATCAAGCATGCCGACGTCGTTCGGCTTGTCGGTCAAGGACGTCTCCTACGACGCCAAGAAGATCGTCGAGCGCTCGCGCAAGGTCGCGAACCAGCTCAGCAACGGCGTCAAAGGCCTGATGAAGAAGAACAAGATCACGGTGTTCGACGGCGACGCCAAGCTCGCCGGCAGCGAAGGCGGCCAGCGCAAGCTCGCCGTGGCGATGAACGACAAGAGCAACGTCGACGCTCACCGCCAAGAACGTGATCCTGGCGACCGGCGCCCGCGCGCGCCAGCTTCCCGGCCTGGAGTCCGACGGCAAGCTGGTCTGGACCTACAAGGAAGCGATGGTGCCGCCGGAGTTTCCCAAGTCGCTGCTGGTGATCGGCTCGGGCGCGATCGGCATCGAGTTCGCGAGCTTCTATCGCACCATGGGCGCCGAGGTGACGGTCGCCGAGGTGCTGGACCGCATCCTGCCGGTCGAGGACGAGGAGGTCTCGGCCTTCGCCAAGCGCGCCTTCGAGAAGCAGGGCATGAAGATCCTGACCGGCGCCACGGTCGGCAACCTCAAGAAGGGCGACGACAACGTGACGGCCACCATCACGGTCGGGCGGCAAGAGCCAGGAGATCACCGTCGACCGCGTGATCAGCGCCGTCGGCATCGTCGGCAATGTCGAGAATCTGGGCCTCGAAGGCACCAAGGTGAAGGTCGAGAAGACCCACATCGTGATCGACCAATGGGGCTTCACCGGCGAGCCCAACGTCTACGCCATCGGCGACGTCGCGGGCCCGCCGTGGCTCGCCCACAAGGCGATGCACGAGGGCGTGCTGGTGGTCGAGAAGATCGCCGGCGTGAAGGGCGTGCATCCGATGAAGACCGAGAACATCCCGGGCTGCACCTACTGCCAGCCGCAGGTCGCCGAGCATCGGCCTCACCGAGGCGGCGGCCAAGGCCAAGGGCCTGCAGGTCAAGGTCGGCAAGTTCCCCTTCATCGGCAACGGCAAGGCGATCGCGCTCGGCGAGCCCGAGGGCTTCATCAAGACGGTGTTCGACGCCAAGACCGGCGAGCTTGCTGGGCGCCCACATGATCGGCGCCGAGGTCACCGAGCTGATCCAGGGCTACAGCATCGCCAAGACGCTGGAGACCACCGAGGCCGAGCTGATGGCCACGGTGTTCCCGCATCCCACCCTGTCGGAAATGATGCACGAGGCGGTACTGGCGGCGTACGGCCGGACGCTCCATATCTAGGCCGTCGATGGACGGCATCACTCGACAAGCTCCCGCTGAGCCGCGCCGAGCGCCATCCCGAGAAGGCGCACCGGCCGGACAATCCCGATCCGGCGCAAGCCGGACTGGATCAGGGTGCGTGCGCCCAACTCGCCGGAATATGCCGAGACCAAGCGCCTGATGCGCCAGTACGGCCTCACCACCGTGTGCGAGGAGGCGGCCTGCCCCAACATCGGCGAGTGCTGGAAGCAGAAGCACGCGACCTTCATGATCATGGGCGACACCTGCACGCGGGCCTGCGCCTTCTGCAACGTCGCCACCGGCAAGCCGGGCGCGCTCAATCCGCACGAGCCGGCCAACATCGCCGAAGCGGTCGGCAAGCTCGGCCTCGGCCATGTCGTGGTGACCTCGGTCGACCGCGACGACCTCGTCGACGGCGGGGCAGGGCACTTCGCCGCGGTGATCGCGGCGTCTGCACCAGTCGGCGCCCGACACGACCGTCGAGGTGCTGACGCCGGACTTCATGCGCAAGGACGGCGCCGTCGAGACCGTGGTCGCGGCGCGGCCCGACGTGTTCAACCACAATCTCGAGACCGTGCCGCGGCTCTATCCGACCATCCGGCCCGGCGCGCGCTACTTCACCTCGCTGCGGCTGCTGTCGCGGGTGAAGGAGATCGATCCCGTCGATGTTCACCAAGTCCGGCCTGATGGTGGGCCTGGGCGAGACGCGCGAGGAGATCCTGCAGGTGATGGACGATCTGCGCGCCGCCGACGTCGATTTCCTGACGGTCGGCCAATACCTGCAGCCGACGCCCAAGCACGCCGCCGATCGACCGCTTCTGGACGCCGGCCGAGTTCGAGCGAACTGGCGACGCTGGCCCGCGCCAAGGGCTTCCTGATGGTCGTCGGCCTCGCCGCTCACGCGCTCGAGCTATCACGCCGGCGACGATTTCGCCCGGCTGAGGGCGGCGCGGCGCCGCCGCACCGTCAAGGGCTGAGCGCGGCGTGGTGACGCGTCATGCCGAGCGGCGCGTCGTGCGCTTCGCTCGCCGATGCAGCTGTTCGACCTCGTGGCCGATGTCCCGCGCTATCCCGAGTTCCTGCCGTGGTGCCACGGCGGCCCGCATCCGCCGTCAGCGAAGGCGCGACGTCGAGATCGCCGAACTGCGCGATCGGCTTCGGGCCCTTCCACGAGAAGTTCGTGTCGCGCGTCGAGCTCGACGCCCGATCAGCCGGGCGGTCCGCGCATCGAGACGACCGGGATCGAGGGCCCGTTCCGCCAGCTGGCCAGCCGCTGGATGTTCCAGCCGCATCCCGACGGCACGCTGATCGATTTCGAGCCTCGAGTTCGAATTCCGCTCGATGCTGCTGCAGCAGACCGTCCGGCTGCTGTTCGCCGAGGCGGTCAAGCGCATGGTCTCGGCCTTCGAGGCGCGCGCCGACCAGCTCTACGGCAAGCCTAGCGCTCGGCCAGCGACGCCAGCATCGTCAACGCGGTAAGCACCGAGACGCGGCGGATCGCATCGCGATCGCCCGGAAAGACGTGGCGCTCGGCGATCGATGCTCGTGGCCCGTCCGCGCCGCCGCCAGATGGACCAGGCCCGACCGGCTTGTCCGGCGCGTGCCGCCGCCGGGCCCGGCGACGCCCGTCACCGACACCGCGAGATCGGCGCCGGAGCGGGCGAGGGCGCCCGCCGCCATGGCGCGCGCCACCGGCTCGCTCACCGCGCCATGGCCCAGCAGGGCATCCCACGAGCACGCCCAGCATCTCGCGCTTGGCCTCGTTGGCATAGGTGACGAAGGCGCGCTCGACGACGTCGGACGAGCCCGCGATCGCCGTCAGGGTGGCGGCGACCAGGCCGCCGGTGCAGGACTCTGGCGGTGACGACCTTGAGCTTGCGCTTGCGGCAGGCATGCAGCACGCGCTCCGGCCGCGTCCCTCATCTCGTGATCGAACATCGCCAACCCTCTCAGCTGTCTCGGCACTTCGACGGTGGCGACGGCCTGCGCCGCGATGCCTTCGCCGCGACCGGTGAAGCCCAGCCCTTCCGTGGTCGTGGCCTTCACGCTCACTCTGTCACGCCCGATGCCGGCGATGCGAGCGATGCTGTCGACCATCGCCTCGCGATGCGGGCCGATGCGCGGCGCCTCGCAGATCAGCGGTGAGATCGAGATGGACGATGCGCCCGCCGCGCGTGCTGCCACGAGTCCCGACGGCGTGGCGCAGGAAGCGGTCGGAGGAGGCGCCGCGCCATTGCGGATCGGACGGCGGGAAATGCTTGCCGATGTCGCCGGCGCCGATCGTGCCCAGCACGCGCATCGGTCAGGGCATGCAAGCGCCACGTCGGCATCGGAATGGCCGGCCAGCGCCTGGGCGTGCGGGATGGCGACGCCGCCCAGCATCACCGCATTGCCGGCGCCGAAGCCGTGGACGTCGAAGCCGAACGCGGTGCGCGTTTCCATCGTCGCGCCTGCCGGAGATCCTCGGCCGTGGTGATCTTGCGGTTATCCTCGTGGCCCGCGACCATGACAACCTTGCAGACCGGCGCGCTCGGCGACCGGCGGCATCGTCGGTGAGCGCCGTGGCTTCGTCGCTGCCGAGCGGCGCGGCGGCGCGGTGCGCCGCGAGCAGGGCTGCGATAGCGGAAGACCTGCGGCGTCTGCGCCCGCCACAGATGGGCGCGCGGCACCGTCTCGGAAATGACGCCGCCGCTCGTCGACGCGCTTCAGCGTGTCGGCGAGCGGCACGCCCAGGACGGCGCCATCGACTGCCGGGCGCCGACAGCGGCGCTCAGGCAGGCGGCGATGTCGGCCGGCCGCACGAAGGGGCGGGCGGCATCGTGGATGGCGACCAGGTCCGGCGGCTGCGGCGGCCAGCGCTTCCAGGCCGTTCAGCACCGAATGCTGGCGGCTGGCACCGCCTCCAGACCGGCGGCGGCAAGCTCGAAGCCGGCGACGGCGGCCTCGGTAGTGCGCTTCGTCGCCGGGACCGATCACGACCTGGATCCGGTCGATGCCCGGGGCCGCCTGGAAGACCGCCAGGGTGCGGCGCAGGACCGGCTGCCCGTCTAAAGGGCATATTGCTTGGGCAGGGGGCCGCCGAAGCGGCTCCCCGGCCTCCAGCGACGATCAAGGCGGTACAAGTCGGCACGAGCGGTTAGATAACATCGGCTTAGGGTGTGCGCACTTCGGACCCTTGCACGCCCGGCCTGGACCCGCTATTGCTCGCTCAATTATTGTGCACTGCACAAGATGCCTATTAACTGATCAGAAGACATGGACTGCACACCGCGCCTTCAGCCCGTCGATATCGGCCCGGTCCGCCTCGAGGACCCCGTCATCCTGGCGCCGATGTCGGGCGTGACCGACATGCCTTTCCGCCAGATGGTGAAGCGGGACGGGGCGGGGCTTGTCGTGTCCGAGATGATCGCCTCGGCGGCGATGGTGCGCGAGAACCGCAAGACGCTGCTGATGGCCAAGAACTCGCCGGAAGAGTTCCCGATGTCGGTCCAGCTCGCCGGCTGCGAGCCCGAGGTCATGGCCGAGGCCGCCAAGCTCAACGAGGACCGCGGCGCCGCCATCATCGACATCAATTTCGGCTGCCCGGTGAAGAAGGTCGTGAACGGCCATGCCGGCTCCTCGCTGATGCGCGACGAGGTGCATGCCGCGAAGATCCTCGAAGCGACGGTCAAGGCCGTGAAGCTGCCGGTGACGCTCAAGATGCGCACGGGCTGGGATCGAGCCAACCGCAACGCGCCCAACCTCGCGCGCATCGCCGAGCAGTGCGGCATCAAGATGCTGACCGTGCACGGCCGCACGCGCTGCCAGTTCTACGACGGCCACGCCGACTGGGCCTTCGTCGCCGACGTCAAGGCAGGCGACCAGGCTGCCGGTCATCGTCAACGGCGACATCAACACGCTCGACGACGTCGACGCGGCGCTCGAGCAATCGGGCGCCGACGGCGTGATGATCGGCCGCGGCGCCTACGGCCGGCCGTGGTTCCTCAACCAGGCGATCCACTATCTGCGCGACCGGCGAGCGGCTGGCCGATCCGTCGCTGGCCGAGCAGTACGCCACGGTGCGCGAGCACTTCGAGGCGATGCTGTCGCATTACGGCGCAGGAGACCGGCGTGCGCATGGCCCGCAAGCATCTGGGCTGGTACTCCAAGGGCCTGCCGGCGCTCGGCCGAGTTCCGCGGCAGCGGTGAACCGCGAGACCGATCCGGACAAGGTGCGCGCCATGCTGGCGTCGTTCTTCCTGCCCGGCCCTCGAACGGCAGGCCGCCTAGCATGGCGCTGCGTCCTCTCAAGCGCTCCGGCATGCGCCGAGCGATCAGTTCCCGGCGGCGATCCTCGACTCGCTGTCGGAGGCCGGTCGTCGTGGTCGATGCCGGCGCGGCTCATCCACTACGCCAACCTCTCGGCCGAGCAGTTCTTCGGCGTCGGCCGCGCGCGCCTCGTCAGCCATCCGCTGAACGAGTTCGTGCCCGACGACACGCCGCTGTTCTCGCTGCTCGAGCAGGTGCTGGCGACCGGCGGCGCACGTCGCGGAGAACGGCGTCACGCTCGCCTCGCCGCGCATCGGCAACCGCTTCTGCGCGCTTCGCCTGTCGCCGGTCGCCGACAGCGACGGCCTGGTCGCGGTCTCGCTGGTCGAGCAGACGATCGCGCGCAACATCGACCGCCAGATGTCGCATCGCAGCGCCGCCCGCTCGGTGAGCGCGCTTGGCCGCCATGCTGGCGCACGAGGTCAAGAACCCGCTGTCGGGCATCCGCGGCGCCGCGCAGCTGCTCGAGCAGTCGGTGCCCGACCGCGAGCGCGAGCTGACCAGCCTGATCTGCGAGGAGACCGACCGCATCGTGGCCCTGGTCGACCGCATGGAGGCGTTCGCCGACGGCCGCCCGATCGAGCGCGGCCCGATCAACATCCACCAGGTGCTGAACCACGTCCGCCGCATCGTCGCAGAACGGCTTCGGCAGGGCGTGCGCTTCATCGAGACCTACGACCCGTCGCTGCCCGACGGTCCATGGCGACCGCGACCAGCTCATCCAGGTCTTCCTGAACCTGGTGAAGAACGCCTGCGAGGTGCCGCGGCGAGGGCGAGCGCGAGATCGAGCTTGTCCACCGCCTTCCGCCATGGCCTGCGGCTGGCCGTTCCCGGGCCAGCAGGCCAGAGGTCAATCTGCCGCTGGTCGTGTCGGTCCGCGACAACGGCCGCGGCGTGCCCGACGAGATCCGCGCCCACCTGTTTGACGCTTTCGTGACAAACAAGCCGACCGGAACCGGCCTGGGTCTTGCATTGGTGGCCAAGATCATCAACGACCACGGCGGGGCCATCGAGTTCGACAGCGAGCCCGGCCGCACAGCTTTCAGAGTGATGTTGCCGATTGCAGTTCGCCCAGGCCGCCCCATGAGCAGCGCCGCGACCATTCTGATCGCCGACGACGACCGCGCCATCCGCACCGTCCTGCACCAGGCGCTGGGCCGCCAGGGCCACAACGTGCGCAGCACCGGCACCGCCGCGACGCTGTGGCAGTGGGTCCAGGAGGGCGAGGGCGACCTCGTCATCACCGACGTCGTGATGCCCGACGAGAACGGCCTCGACCTCGTGCCGCGCATCCGCAAGCTGCGGCCCGACCTGCGCATCATCGTCATGAGCGCGCAGATCGACGCTGCTCGACGGCGGTGCGCGCCACCGAGCGCGGCGCCTTCGAGTATCTGCCCAAGCCGTTCGACCTCAACGAGCTGATCTCGGTGGTGAACCGCGCGCTGTCGGCGCCGGCCGCGTCGATGCGCGCGCAGCGCCGATCCGCCGGAGGAGGGCGAGCGCCTGCCGCTGATCGGCCGCTCGCCGGCCATGCAGGAGATCTACCGCGCGCTGGCGCGCCTGATGTCGACCGACCTCACGGTGATGGTCACCGGCGAGATCGGGCACCGGCAAGGAACTGGTGGCGCGCGCGCTGCACGACTACGGCAAGCGCCGCAAGCGGGCCGTTCGTGGCGCTCAACATGGCGGCGATCCCGCGCGAGCTGATCGAGAGCGAGCTGTTCGGCCACGAGACGGGCGCCTTCACCGGCGCGCGTGCAGCGCGTCGGCCGGCAAGTTCGAGCAGGCCGACGGCGGCACGCTGTTCCTCGACGAGATCGGCGACATGCCGCCCGAGGCGCAGACCCGCCTGCTGCGCGTGCTGCAGGAAGGCGAGTACACGACGGTCGGCGGCCGCACGCCGATCAAGGCCAATGTCCGCATCGTCGCCGCCACCCATCGCGACCTGCGCCGGCTGATCCAGCAGGGCCTGTTCCGCGAGGATCTGTTCTACCGCCTCAACGTCGTGCCGATCCGCCTGCCGCCGCTGCGCGAGCGGCTCGACGACATTCCCGAGCTCGCCAACCACTTCCTGCGCGCGGCGACGCGCCGACGGGCTGCCGACCAAGGTGCTGTCGCCCGACGCCATGGCGCGGCTGAAGCCAGCATCGCTGGCCGGGCAATGTGCGCGAGCTGGAGAACCTCGTCCGCCGCCTGTCGGCGCTCTATTCCGGAAGAGGTGATCGGCGTCGAGACCATCGAGGCCGGAACTCGCCGACGCCGTGCTCGGCGCATCGAGCCGGAGCCCGCAGCCGGGCGACGCCGGCGCCGCCGACGCCTCGCTGGCCGACGCCGTCGACCGCCATCTGCAGGCGCTGTTTGCCGCCCATGGCGACCGCCTGCCGCCGGACGGCATGTACGATCGTGTCATTTCCGAGGTCGAGCGGCCGCTGCTGTCCCTGGCGCTCGGGGGCAACGCGCGGGAATCAGTTGCGCGCCGCCCGTCTCCTGGGGCTCAATCGCAATACGTTGCGCAAGAAGATAAAGGACCTCGACGTCCCCGTGGTACGCACGCCGCAGGTTCGCCGAGGCGGGTGATCTGGTGACAGCTGCGCTGGGCGTTTCACGCTTGGGCGACATGATAGGCGCGGTCCGCCGCGGCCTGAGCGGTCGCGTCGCGGCCGTGTCGCTGGCCGTGCTCGCCATCGCTTGCCGGCGCCGCCACCTATGCCTGGCTGGCGGGCTTCGCGCCGGCGGCCTTCGAACACGCGTGGCTGGATCACCGGCCTGCTGGTGGCCGGACCTCGTGATCGCCGTCGCGCTGGTGGCGCTGCTGGCGGTGCGGCTGACGCAGCTCTGGCTGGATCGCCGGCGCGGCGCCGCGGGCTCGCGCCTGCACATGCGCCTGGTGCTGGTCTGCAGCGTCTTCACCATCACGCCGACGCTGATCGTCGCCATCATCCTGTCGCTCGCTGGTCATCAACCTGACGGATTTCGTGGTGAAGCCGGCGCAGGCCTCGTACGAGGCGGCGCGGGCGATCGGCGAGCCGGTGCGGCGTGCGCGCGAGGAGGAAATCCTGCGCGACATCGGCGCCATTGCCGGCCCCTTGCAGGCCCTGGGCGTCGACGGCGTTCGCGACGGCGAGGCGACCAACCAGCTGCTGCGAACGGCTGATCGAGGGCCGGCCGATGATCGAGGCGATCGTCATCGACGCCGACAAGGGGCGTGATCGCTCAGCGCCATGGCGCCCGACGCGGAGGGCCTGGACGATCCGGTGCCGTCGGCCCAGTCCCTCTGGCAGGCCGTCAATCAGGCGCGGCCCGGTCGAGATCGAAGCCGCCGAACGGCGCCTACTTCGTCGATGCAGCTTTTCGTCGGCGAGCCGCTCTTCCTGGTCGACCGGCCACGCCGTCGACCTCAGGGTCGTCGACTACATCAAGAGCATCGAGTTCGCCGGCTCGTTCTATTCGCAGATCGAGCAGGCGCATGCAGCGCAGCCAGCTCATCATCTTCCTGGTCTGCGGCGCCATCGCCTTCCTGATGCTGCTGGCGGCGGTGTGGCTGGCCATCCTGTTCGCCTCGCGCCTGACCGAGCCGATCGGCGGGCTGATGGCGGCAGCCGAGCGGGTGCGCGGCGGCGACCTGACGGCGCGCGTGGAGGAGGGGCCGCCCAACGACGAGCTGGGCCAGCTCGCGCGCTCGTTCAACCGCATGGCCAGCCAGATCGAGCAGCAGCGCGGCGAACTGGTCGACGCCAACAGAGGAGCTCGACACGCGGCGCCGGCTCACCGATGCGGTGCTGGCCGGCGTCTCGGCCGGCGTGCTGAGCGTCGACGGCAGCCGGCATCGATCACGCGCAGCAACCGCTCGGCGCTCGAGCTGCTGGCGCTTGCCCGAGGATGGCGTGCTCGGCCGGCCGCTGACCGCCGTGATGCCGGAGCTGGCGCCGCTCGTGGCGCAGGCGGCAGAGCGGCCGGACCGCGTCACCCAGGGCCAGGTCGAGATCCTGCAGCGCGGCACGCGGCGCATCCTGCTGGTCCGCATCAGCGCCGCCTCCGACGCCGGTGCTCGTGGTCACCTTCGACGACGTGACCGACCTGATGTCGGCGCAGCGCATGGCGGCCTGGGGCGACGTGGCGCGGCGCATCGCGCACGAGATCAAGAACCCGCTGACGCCGATCCAGCTTTCCGCCGAGCGGCTGAAGCGCACGCTACCTGAAGCAGATCAAGGACGATCCCGAAGACCTTCGCGATCTGCACCGACACCATCATCCGCCAGGTCGGCGACATCGGCCGCATGGTCGACGAGTTCTCCTCCTTCGCCCGCATGCCGCGCGCCGACGGTGCAGGCCGAGGACGCCAAGCGAGCTCTGCCAGCAGGCGCTGTTCCTGCAGCGCAGCGGCAACCCCGACATCGCGCTACGTCTCGACCTTGCCCGACCACGCCGGTGCCGCTGATCTGCGACCGCCGCCAGGTCGGCGCAGGTGCTGACCAACATCCTCAAGAACGCGGCCGAGGCGATCGAGGGCACGGGAAGCGGCACCGGGTCAGACCGCTGCCGCCGGGCGAGATCGCGCTGACCTTGCAGCGACGAGGGCGCCACGGTGCGCATCGTCGTCGACGACAACGGCAACGGCCTGCCGACGGAAGGGCGCGAGCGCCTGACCGAGCCGTACATGACGACCGCGCAGCAAGGGCACCGGGCTTGGGCCTCGCCATCGTCAAGAAGATCATGGAAGACCATGGCGGCTATCTCGCGCTGGAGGACCGCGAGGGTGGCGGCGCGCGCATCAGTCTGGTATTCCGGCGCGACGCGAAGGAAATCGCGTCGGCTCGACCGCATGCGACAGCCGCACAATGATCCGCAGATGACAGTCGCGGACAGCTTGAAGAGTCATGGCGCCACGATATTCTGATCGTCGACGACGAGCGCGACATCTGCACGCTGATCGCGGGCATCCTCGAGGATGAGGGCCACACGGCCCGCCGCGCCCACAACAGCACCGAGGCGATCGACGCCGTGCGCCAGCGCCGGCCGGCGCTGGTGATCCTCGACGTCTGGCTGCAGGGCAGCGAGCTCGACGGCCTGCAGCTCCTCGAGGTGATCCGGCGCGAGGATCCGCCGGTTCCGGTGGTGATGATCAGCGGCCACGGCACGATCGACACCGCGGTGTCGGCGATCAAGACCGGCGCCTACGATTTCATCGAAAAGCCCTTCAAGGCCGACCGCCTGCTGCTGGTCGGTCGATCGCGCCATCGAGGCCGACCGGCTGAGGCGCGAGAACGCCAGCCTGCGCCGCCGCGCGGGCGGCGAGGTCGACCTGTCGTCGGCTCGCTCGAGCGCGGCCGCCAGCGTCGCGCCGCAGATCGAGCGGGTGGCGCCGACCGGCAGCCGCGTGCTGATCACCGGCGCCGTCGGGCGCCGGCAAGGAGACGGTGGCCGCGGCTGATCCACCAGGGCTCGCAAGCGGGCCGACGGGCCGTTCGTCGTGGTCAACTGCGTCGACGCATGCCGCGCCGAGCGGCTGGAGATCGAGCTGTTCGGCACCGACGGCGAGACCGACGGCGACGCGCTGCGCGTCTCGGGCGCGTTCGAGATGGCCCATGGCGGCACGCTGCTGCTCGACGAGGTCGCCGACCTGCCGCTCGCGACTGCAGAGCCGGCTGGCGCGCGTGCTGCAGGAGCAGTCCTTCACCCGCGACGGCGGCAGACCACGCAGGTCGAGGTCGACGTCGCGCGTGCTCGCCTCGACCGCGCGCGACCTGCAGGACGAGATCGCCGCCGGCGCGTTCCGCGAGGAGCTGTTCCACCGGCTGAACGTGGTGCCGCTGCGCGTGCCGCCGCTCAGCGAGCGGCGCGAGGACATTCCCGAGCTCGCCAGCCGACCTCCTGCGCGCGCGTCGCCGATGCCACCGGCCTGCCGCCGCGGACGATCGGCGACGACGCGCTGGCGGCGCTGCAGGGCCACGACTGGCCGGGCAACGTGCGCCAGCTGCGCAACGTCATCGAGCGGCTGCTGATCCTGGCGCCGGCGCGGCGGCGAGCCGATCCGCGCCGACGTGCTGCCCAGCGACGTCGGCGAGGACGCGCCGTCGGTGCTGCGCTGGGAGAAGGGCGGCGAGATCATGCAGCTGCCGCTGCGCGACGCGCGCGAGGTCTTCGAGCGCGAATACCTGCTGGCCCAGGTCACGCGCTTCGGCGGCAACATCTCGCGCACCGCCGACCTTCGTCGGCATGGAGCGCTCGGCGCTGCACCGCAAGCTGAAGTCGCTCGGGCTGCATGGCGGCGCGCCGACGAGCGCAACGGCGGCGAAGCCGCCGAGCCTGATCGCGAGGCGTGCGCATGGCGCGTTATGCCTACGTCAATGGCCGCTACGTCGATCATCGCGAGGCCAGCGTCCATATCGAGGATCGCGGCTACCAGCTCGCCGACGGCGTCTACGAGGTCGTCGGCGTGCGCGACGGCAAGCTGATCGACGAGGCGCCGCACATCGACCGGCTCGACCGCTCGCTCGCGCGAGCTGCGCATCGCCTGGCCGGTGTCGCGCGCCGACGCTGGGCTTCATCATGCGCGAGCTGATGCGCCGCAACCGCGCTGCGCGACGGGCTGGTCTACATGCAGGTGACGCGCGGCGTGGCGCGGCGCGACCACGCCTTCCCGACCACGCCGGTGAAGCCCGCGCTGGTGCTGACGACCAAGAACGCCAAGCGCGCGCGACGGCCGATCCGGCGCCGGCGTCGCGGTGAAGAGCCAGCCCGACATCCGCTGGGAGCGCTGCGACATCAAGACCGTCGGCGCTGCTGCCCAACGTGCTCGGCCAAGCAGGCGGCGCGCGAGAGCGGCGCCTACGAGGCCTGGCTGGTCGACGACGAGGGCATGCGTCACCGAGGGCGCCTCGACCAACGCCTGGATCGTGACCGCAGGACGGCGAGCTGGTGACGCGCCAGACCGACAACGGCATCCTGGCCGGCATCACGCGCCACACGCTGAAGTCGCTCGCCGGCGACGCTGCAGCTCAAGCTCGTCGAGCGGCCGTTCACGCTGGCCGAGGCCAAGAAGCGCCAAGGAGGCCTTCATCACCAGCGCCACCGTCGTTCGTCACGCCGGTGGTCGAAGATCGACGGCGACGACGGTGGGCGACGGCAAGGTCGGCCCGACGGCGCGGCGGCTGCGCGAGGAGTATGTGCGCTTCGCGCGCGACGGGCGAGGCGGTCACGTGAGCCTGCCGGCACGGCCTCAAGCCGCCGCGCGCCGTCCTGTTCGACTGGGACAACACGCTGGTCAATACCTGGCCGACCATCGTCGAGTGCTATCACGACACCTTCACGGCGCTCGGCCAGACGCCGTGGACGGCAGAAGAGGTGCGCGATCGCGCGCACGGCTCGCTGCGCGACGTCTTCCCAGCCTGTTCGGCGCGCGCGCCGGCGAGGCCGAGCAGGTGTTCTACGAGACGTTCTACCGCATCCATCTCGAGCGGCTGGAGCCGCTGCCCGGGCGCCGACGCGCTGCTGGCGCGCTGCCAGCGACGCTCGGCTGCTATGTCGCGGTGGTCAGCAACAAGGTGGGCGACAATCTGCGGGCCGAGCTGGCCCATCTCGGCTGGCAGCGCTGGATCTCTCGGGCGGTCGGCGCCAGGGACTGCCAAGCGCGACAAACCGGCGCCCGATCCGATCTATCATGGCGCTCGACGGCACGGGAATTGCCCCTGACGAGACGGTATGGATGGTGGGCGACACCCCGGCCGACCTCAAATGTGCCCATGCGGCGGGCTGTTTGCCGGTTTTGGTGGGCGGCGCTGGAGCAATTGTCGGGCACGTCTGCTGGAACATCCGCCACGCCTGCAGGGCACGTAATTGTCATGACCTGGTGGCATTGCTTTGAACCGATCGTCCCCTATATTTGACCTAACTCGGTAGCGGGTAGCAGACCCGCGCCTTCCAAACCGGCGACCTTCAGGCAGCCGGACGCCCAGCAAGAGGCCAAGAACATGAGCGAAAAGGCACAGAACGTTCAGGACGTCTTCCTGAACCACCTGCGCAAGAACAAGACGCCCGTCACGATCTTCCTCGTGAACGGCGTCAAACTGCGGGGATCGTCACCTGGTTCGACAACTTCTCGGTGCTGCTGCGCCGCGACGGCCATTCGCAGCTTGTCTACAAGCATGCGATCTCGACCATCATGCCGGTCACGCCGGTGCAGCTGTTCGACGGGGACAAGGCCGACGCAGCGGGCTGATTTGACCGACGACATCGAGCGCAACGGACAGCGACAAGCGCAAGCGCAAGGCGTTGCGACACCGTGCGGCCGGCGACGGTCGCCGCGGTGCTCAGTCCTATGCGTCCAGGCGCGCGCGGCGAGGAGCGCGACCGCGAGGCCAAGCTCGAGGAGGCGGTCGGGCTTGCCCGGGCGATCGACCTCGACGTGCGGCTGGCCGAGACCGCGCCGCTGCGCCGGGCTGACGCCCGCCACGCTGGTCGGCAAGGGCGTCGTCGAGCGCGCTGAAGGCCGCCGTGGAGGAGCAGGGCATCGGCCTGGTGATCGTCGACGACAAGCTGACGCCCGGTGCAGCAGCGCAACCTCGAGAAGGCCTGGAGCGCCAAGGTCATCGACCGCACCGGCCTGATCCTCGAGATCTTCGGCGCGCGCGCCCGCACGCACGAAGGGCCGCCTGCAGGTCGAGCTGGCCGCGCTCGACTATCAGCGCGGCCGCCTGGTGCGGTCGTGGACCCACCTGGAACGCCAGCGCGGCGGCTTCGGCTTCCTGGGCGGCCCCGGCGAGATCGCAGATCGAGATCGACCGCCGCCTGATCGGCGAGCGCATCGTGCGGATCAAGCGCGACCTCGAGGGCGTGCGCCGCACCCGCGCCGTGCAATCGCGCCGGCGCGCGCAAGAGCGCGCCTGCCGATCGGTGGCGCTGGTCGGCTACACCAACGCCGGCAAGTCGACGCTGTTCAACCGCCTGACCGGCGCCGACGTGCTGGCCAAGGACCTGCTGTTCGCCACGCTCGATCCGACCATGCGGTCGATCAAGCTGCCGCAGCGGCAGGGCTGCGTGATCTCCGACACGGTCGGCTTCGTCTCCGACCTGCCGACGCACCTGGTCGCCGCCTTCCGCGCCACCCTGGAAGAGGTGATCGAGGCCGACCTGATCGTGCATGTGCGCGACATCGCCCATCCCGACACCGAGCAGCAGCGCGCCGACGTCGAGGACGGTGCTGCGCGAGCTGGGCGCGATCGAGGAGGGCGGAGGCACGCCGCTGATCGAGGCGCTGAACAAGATCGATGCGCTGCCGCCCGAGCAGCGCGCGCACCCTGCAGACCCGCGTCCGCCACCGGCGCCGAGCGGGCCCGCCAGTACCCGGTCTCGGCGCTGACGGGCGAGGGCGTCGACCAGCTCCTGGAGGCGATCGGCGATTTCCTCAGCCGCGCGAGCGAGGCCCGCGAGGTGTCGGTGCCGCTGAGCGACGGCGCGACCATCGCCTGGCTCTACCGCCACGGCGAGGTCGCGCAGCCGCCGCGACGACGGCGAAATGGCCCGCTTGACCGTGGCCCTCGATGCCGCCGCCTCGGCGCCAGTTCGAGCGCGCGCCTGAGCGCGCGCGTTGACACCAGGCGGCGCCGCTTCCTATAAGCGGCGCCAGTTCCAGACAGAGGAAACACCATGAAATTCAAGCCGTTGCACGATCGGCTGCTGCTCAAGCCGATCGACCGCCGAGACCAAGACCAAGGCCGGCATCATCATCCCCGACACCGCCCAGGAAAAGCCCATGCAGGGCGAGGTCGTCGCCGTCGGCAAGGGCAAGCGCCTGGAGGACGGCCGCCTGCAGCCGCTCGGCGTCAAGGTCGGCGACAAGGTGATCTACGGCAAGTGGTCGGGCACCGAGGTCAAGCTCGACGGCGTCGACCACGTGATCCTCGAAGGAAGAGGACCTGTTCGGCGTCGTCGGCTGACGCCGATGCTGAGCGCCGGCGATTCTGCAGCGGGTCGCCGAGCTGATGCGCGAGACGGCGGCGGCCGAACTGCTGCCGCGCTTTCGCACGCTCGCCAAGGAAGACATCCGCATGAAGCGGCCGGGCGACGTCGTCACCGTGGCCGACGTCGCGTCCGAGCAGCGGCTGGCCGTCGGGCTGGCCGAGATCCTGCCCGGCGTGCCGGTGGTGGGCGAGGAGGCGGTCGAGAAGGACGCCGGCCTGGTCGACCTGATCGGCCGCCCCGGCGAGAGCTGCTGGATCGTCGATCCGCTCGACGGCACCGCCAACTTCGCCGCCGGCAGCGACCGCTTCGCCATGATCGTCTGCCTGGTGCACGACACGCGAGGCCGTCGGCGGCTGGATCCTCGACGTGCCGCGACGGACGGATGGCGGTGGCGCTCAAGGGGCGAGGGCGTCACGCTCGACGGCGCGCCGGTCGCACGGGCGAGCCGACGCGGCCGCCGATCGGCTTCGTCGGCTTCAAGGTCCGCAAGGAATTCGACCGGCAGCTTCCGCCGGCCCAGCGCCGGACAGCTGGGCGCGTGATCGACCGCTGAACTGCGCCGGCCGCGGAGTATCTCGAGATCCTGGCCGGCCGGGCGGACTTCAGCCTCTACCGCATGACCAAGCCGTGGGACCATGCCGCGGGCGCGCTGATGCTCACGGAAGCGGGCGGCGTGGCCGTGCGCTTCGACGGCTAGCCTTATGCGCCGGCGCAGCCGATCAATGCCGGCCTGATCGCGGCGGTCACATCCGCAGACGCTGGCCGAGGTGCGGGCGCTGTTCGAGGCGGTGCAGCTGCCGCTGCTGGCAGGCCTGCCGAGAGCCTAGACGCGCGTCTTGGCCTCCTGCCAGAGCGCTTCCATTTCCTCCAGGGTGGCGTCGGCGGGCTTGCGGCCGGCTCTCGGCCAGGCGCCGCTCGATGTAGCGGAAGCGGCGCTCGAACTTGTCGTTGGTGGCGCGCAGGGCGGCCTCCGGGATCGACCTTGCAATGGCGCGCGAGGTTGGCGACGGCGAACAGGACGTCGCCCAGTTCGTCGGTCAGGCGGGCCTGATCGACCGTGCCGGCAGCAAGCTCGGCTCTGAGCTCGCCCAGTTCCTCCTCGATCTTGTCGATGACAGGACCGGTCTGCTTCCAGTCGAAGCCGACCCGGGCCGCCCGCTTCTGGATCTTCTCGGCCCGCAACAGGGCGGGCAGGGCGCGCGCCACGCCGTCGAGGGCGCCGGCCGGTTCGGCAGCGCCATCGCTTCCTGGCCGCCCGTTCGGCGGCCTTGCGGGCTTCCCAGGACACGGTCTGGGCCTCGGCCGTGGCGATCCTGGGCGTCGCCGAAGACATGCGGGATGGCGGTCGACCATCTTGTCGGCGATGGCGGCGGCCACGTCGGCGAAGCCGAAGGCGCCGGCCTCGCGCGCCATCTGGGCGTGGTAGACGACCTGCAGCAGCAGATCGCCCAGCTCTTCCTTGAGCGCCGCCAGGTCGTCGCGCTCGATGGCGTCGGCGACCTCGTAGGCTTCCTCGATCGTGTACGGCGCGATGGTGCGGAAGGTCTGGTCGACGTCCCACGGACAGCCGTGCTGGCGGTCGCGCAGCCAGGCCATGACGGCGAGCAGGCGGGCCATCGGCTCGCGGGGCAGCGATTCCGCCGTCGGACGATCGGACGCCATGACGCTCTATCCTCAACTCCGATTATCGTATAATATATATTATGACAAATATTGATCAGATTAGTAAAACATAGCATACTACCAGTTAATCTTCATATTCTGCTTTAAGAGCGCCATCAGCTTCAGGCCGCGCGTCGGCGTCGCTGGCCGGCACGCCCAGGGTCATCAGGACGCCCTCCTTCGGATTGCCCGGCTTCTGGCATCACCAGGTCGAACACGACTCGCGGCTCGCTGTCGCCCTGCGCCTTGGCGACGTTCTCGTAGACGACCAGGAACGTGCCGTCGCCCAGCTTGCGCGCCTGGGCCTGGACGGTCGGCCGCCGCGGCCTGGATCGAGCCGCTCTTGGTCGCGGCATAGTGCTCGGCGTCCTTGACGCCCTCGAAGGCGAAATCGACGCGCCAGACGATCACGCCGGTAGCGCTTGTCGCTGCTGTAGGCGACGCCGCGCTCCCAGTCCTCGGTCGCCTGCCAGCCCAGCGGCAGCGCCAGCTCGACCCGGATCGAGCTGAACTGGATGCGGGCCAAGCCCTTGTCGCTTTCGATCGCCAGCGACCTTGCGACGACACCTGGGTTGGGGCCGCCGGCGATCATCGGATCGCCGCGGCTGAAGCTCGCGCCGTTGTCGTTGACTGGAAAAGTCGCGGAACGTCAGGCCGCCGGCATCGAGTCTGTCCTGGCGCCAGCGCCGGTCGCGGCGCAGCAGACAGGCCGCCAGCGCCGCCAGCCAGGAACAGAGCGGCGGCCGGACTCCTTTGTCTCACGCTCATCTACGAGATGAAGAGATTCTATCTAACTCGTCTGATAATAATGGATTATTCTCCATCACATCGATGACCAGCCCGTCGTGGCAGGGCTGGACGTGGGCCGGCGTCAGCCGATCGAGCTCAGCATAGTCCATATCGACGTGGAGATTGGTCAAAAAGCCCGCTTGGGCCGATCCGCTCGATCCATTCCAGCGCGCAGGTCGAGATGGGCGTGCGTCGGATGCGGCCGGTAGCGCATGGCATCGACGATCAGCACCTCGACCCCTCGCATGGCCTCGAAGGCCTCCTCGGGCAGCGTCACGACGTCGTTGGCGTAGGCGATGCCGGCCGAACCGGAAGCCGAGCGACGGGGTCGTGCCGTGGTCCTGAGCGAACGGCGTCACCGGCGAGGCCGGCGGCCGCGAACGGCCCGTCGATCTGCATGGTGCCGGTAGATGGGATTGTAGAAGCCGTTGCCTTCGGCCTCGAAGCAGTAGCCGGAAGCGGCTGCAGCAGGATCTCGTAGGTGCGCTCGTCGGCCCAGACTTCGATCGGCCCCTGGCGCAGCGTATAGGGCCGCAGATCGTCGATGCCGTGGACCTGGTCGGCATGCTCGTGGGTCCAGATCACGGCGTCGACGCCGTTCGACCTCGGCGTCGAGAAGCTGGGCGCGAAGGTCGGGCGAGGTGTCGACCAGGACGGTCTTGCCCCGGTCCTCGACCAGGATGGAGCAGCGCCGGCGGCGGTTGCGCGGATCGGCCGGATCGGCCGCCCCCACTCGCCCTGCCACCCTTGCCGCCCGGCCTCGGCACGCCGCCCGAGGTGCCGCAGCCCAGGATCGTCACCCGCACGCTGACGCGCTCCGCCTTGGCGAACAGCCGGAAGAAATTGTCGGTGGTCGCGGCCTCGAGCTCGGCCAGGCCGACGCCCTTGAGCTCGGCCACCTTGGCCGCGGTGTGGGCGACGAAGGCGGGCTCGTTGGTCTTGCCGCGCTTGGGCACCGGCGCGAGGTAGGGCGCGTCGGTCTCGACCAGCAGGCGGTCGAGCGGGATGTCGCGCACGATGGCTGCGCAGGCTGTCGGCCGCCTTGAAGGTGACGATGCCGGAGATCGAGATGTACATGCCGAGCGCCAGCGCGCGGCGCGCCACCTCGGCGCCCGAGCTGAAGCAATGGATCAGGCCGGTGAAGGCGCCCTTGCGCGTGCTCGTCCTCGAGGATGTCGCCGGTCTCGCCGTCGGCGTCGCGCGTGTGGACGATCAGCGGCAGGCCGGTCTGGCGCGCCGCCGCGATGTGGGCGCGGAAGCTCTCGGCCTGCTCGGCGCGCGGGCTGTGCTCGTAATAGAAGTCGAGGCCGGTCTCGCCGATGCCGACCACCTTGGGATGGCGCGCCGCCTCGACCAGCCGGTCGGGCGTGCGTTGCCCCTCCTCCTTGGCCTCGTGCGGATGCACGCCGACCGAGCACCAGACATTGGCGTGGCGCTCGGCGATGGCCGCGCACCTGTCGAACTGGTCGAGCCGCGTGCCGATGGTCAGCATGCCGGCCACGCCGGCCGTGCGGGCGCGCGCCAGCACGCCCGCCTCGTCGCTGGCAAGCTCGGGAAAGTCGAGATGGCAGTGGCTGTCGATCAGCATCAGCCGCCGCGGCTTTCGCGTACTCGACGAAACGCGGGAACACGCCCTGCGGCTTCGGCAGCGCCGTGCCCGGCACGCAGCTCGCGGTCGAAGGCGGCGAACGCCCTCGCTCTCGGCCGGCACGGCGAGCTGATCGAGGATCTTGGCCGCCGGATCGGGCATGAAGGGCTGCACCAGCAGCGTCACGCGGCGGATCGTCTCGGCCAGCACCCACAGCACGCGTGTCGCGCCGCACCGGATCGGTCTTGGCGAGCGCCCACGGCGCCTGCGCGTCGACATAGCGGTTGGCGTCGGCGATCACTTCCCAGATCGAGGTCAGCGCGCGATGGAAGGCCTGCTCGTCCAGCTCGCCGCGCACGACGCCCGAGCAGCGCCTTGGCGCGGTCGAGCAGCGCGGTGTCGGCCTCGCGTGATCGCGCCCTTGGCCGGCACCTTGCCGCCGCAGTTCTTGGCGACGATCGACAGCACGCGCTGGCGAGATTGCCGTAGGCGTTGGCGAGGTCGCCGTTCAGCCGGCCGACCAGCGCGCGCGTCTGCAGGTCGCCGTCGTTGCCGAACGGCACCTCGCGCAGCAGGAAGTAGCGCACCGGATCGAGGCCGTAGGCTGTCGACCAGCTCGACCGGATCGATCACGTTGCCGAGCGACTTCGAGATCTTCTGGCCCTCGTTGGTCCACCAGCCGTGCGCGAACACGCGCTGCGGCGGCGCGACGCCCGCCGACATCAGGAAGGCCGGCCAGAACACGCAATGGAAGCGGATGATGTCCTTGCCGACCATGTGCAGGTCGGCCGGCCAGTACTTCCACAGCGGATTGCTGCGTGTCGGGATAGCCGCACTCGGTGATGTAGTTGGTGAGCGCGTCCAGCCAGACATACATGACGTGCTTGGGATCGCCCGGCACCGGCACGCCCCAGCGAAGCTGGTGCGCGACACCGAGAGATCCTGCAGGCCGCCCTTCACGAAGCTGATCACCTCGTTGCGCCGGCTGTCCGGCGCGATGAAGCGCGGGTTCTTCTCGTAGAACGCCAGCAGCCGCTCGGCCCAGGCCGACAGCTTGAAGAAGTACGACGGCTCCTCGACCCACTCGACCTCGGCGCCGGTCGAGACGGCGCGGCGCTTGCCGTCGGGCCCGACCTCGGTCTCGCTTTCGACGAAGTAGGTCTCGTCGCGCACCGAGTACCAGCCGGCATACTTGCCGAGATAGATGTCGCCCGCCGCGACGAGCTTCTGCCACAGCGCCTGGCGAGGCGGCGTAGTGCCGCTTCTCCGTCGTGCGGATGAAGTTGTCGGGGCTGTAGTTCATCGCGTCGACGAGGTCGCGGAACGACTGGCTCACCTTGTCGGTGAAGGCTTGCGGCGACAGGCCGGCCGCCGCCGCGGCCTTCTCGACCTTCTGGCCGTGCTCGTCGGTGCCGGTGAGGAAATGCACGTCGCGGCCGTCGAGCCGCATGAAGCGGGCCAGCACGTCGCAGGCGAGCGTCGTGTAGGCGTGCCCGATATGGGGCACGTCGTTCACGTAGTAGATCGGCGTGGTGACGTAGTAGGTACTGCGGCCCGACATGACTGAACTCCGACACGTCGCCGCTCAGCGCATCGCCGATTGGAGAGACCAGGAAGCTGCCGAGCACCGTCTGCTTGCGGTCGAGATTGACGGCATCGGCGCGGGACAACAGGTGGGCGACCTTTTCCCACGCCTCCATCCAGCGATCAAGGCTGGCCGCCGCCAGCAAACTGCGCCTGCAGGCCGCGCTCTCGGCCGGCACGATGGCTGCAGCTTCTCCGCCAACCGCGGCGTGTCGCGCGCAGGCCCTTCAGCCAGCCGTCGAACAGGTAGTTGAGCGAGCGCCAGGCGGCGTTGGCCTCCTCGCCGCGCCGGGCGAAGCGCTCGGCGAAACCGTGCAGGCGCGCGCATGTCGAGCTCGGGCAGCGTCGCCAGCACGTCGACCATCTCGCGGTAGAGGTCCAGGCTGCCGGCGCCGGCGAGTTCGAGCGCGCGGCCGATGCTGCCTTCGGCGAGCCGCGCCAGCGCCGCCCCTCTCCTCGGCCTTCACGTCCGGGCGCGTAGTCGCCCAGCAGGCGCATCACGATCTCGTCGGCGAGCGGCTGCAGCGCGAGGCGCGCGGCAGCGCGAGCGGATGGTCGGCAGCAGCCGGCCGGGCGCATGCGCCGACGATCAGCAGCACGGCATTGGGCGGCGGCTCCTCGAGGATCTTCAGCACCGCGTTGGCGCTGTTGCGGTTCATCTCGTCGGCCGCGTCGACGATGGCGACCCGCCATTTGCCCATCGCCGGCGTCATGTGCATGAAGCGCGCCGAGGTCGCGCACGTCGTCGACGGCGATCTCGGCGCGCATGCGGCCGGTGTCGGGATTGAGCGTGCGCCGCAGATGGAACAGGTCGGGATGCGAGCGCGCATCGACCAGCGATCGGCCGGGCGCGTCGGCCGGCACGTCGAGGCTGTCGGGTTCGCCGCCGAACAGGCCACCCTGCTGCTGGCCGCACAGCAGGAAGCGCGCGAAGCGCCAGGCGAGCGTCGCCTTGCCGATGCCGCGCGGTCCGGCCAGCAGCCAGGCATGGTGCAGGCGGCCGCTCTGATGGGCGGCGAGCATGGTCTTCTCCGCCGTCTCGTGGCCGAGCAGTCGGTCGCTGCGCCACGGCGGCGGCCAGTCGTACGGCCATTCGAGCTTCTCGAGCTCGCTCGCGTCGGCGCTCGTCTTGCCCCGCGCCATCCGCTCAGACTCCCAGCCGCTCGCTCACGCGCGCGCGATCGCCGCGGCGATCGTGTCGATGTCCTCTGTAGCATCGATCACCACGCAGCGCCTGGGATCGCGCGCGGCGATCTCGAGGAAGCCGGCGCGGACGCGGGCATGGAAATCGCGCGGCAGGCTCTCGTAGCGCGTCTCGGTGCCTCGCGCGTGCCGCCGCGCGCGCCAGCCCGGCCTCGATCGGCAGGTCGAGGACCAGGGTGAGATCGGGCCGGAAGGCGCCGACAGCGACCTCGTAGAGCCGCTCGAAGATCTTGCGGTCGACGCCGTGGCCGTAACCCTGATAGGCCAGCGTCAGATCGGCAAAGCGGTCGCTCAGCACCCAGGCGCCGCGCTTGAGCGCCGGCCACACCGTCGAGCGCAGATGCTCGCGCCGGGCGGCGAAGTGCAGCAGCGCCTCGGTCGTGCCGTCCCAGCGCTCGACGGGACCTTCGACCAGAAGCTTGCGGATCATCTCGGCGCCCGGCGAGCCGCCGCGGCTCGCGCGTCGCCACGACGCTGCGGCCGCGCGCCTTCGAGCCAGCTCTTCAGCCGCGCGATCTGGGTCGACTTGCCCGCGCCCTCGCCGCCTTCCAGGGTGATGAAGCGCCCGCGGGCGCCATCGCGTCACGACAGCCAGCCGAACAGGTAGTGCTGGATCATCGCCGCCACGCGGCCGACCACGCCCATGCGCGCCACGTCGGCGCCGGCCTCGAGCGGATATTCGATCACGCGGCCGTCGGGCAGGGTCACGGCGGCGGTGCCGACCTTGGTGCCCTTGGCGATCGGCGCCGGCAGCGGCCCGTCGAAGCGCGCGACCACGCGCGGCGTCACGGCCTGGCCGGTCGGCGCGGTGATCTGGACCGGCGCGCGGCACGACCAGCGGCACCTTGTCCTGGGCGCCCAGCCACACCGGCGCCTCGACGACGGTGTCGCCGGCGCGGAAGACCGTGGTGTTGGTGAATTCGCGGAAGCCCCATTCCATCAGCCGCGACGTCTCCTGCGCGCGCTTCGGCCATCGAGGCCGAGCCCGTTCACGACCAGGATCAGGCGCCGCCCGTCGCGCATCGCCGACGTCGCCTGGCCGAAGCCGCCCTCCTCGGTGTGGCCGGTCTTCAGCCCGTCGGTGCCCGGCGTGATCTTCAGCAGGCGGTTGCGGTTGTCCTGCTTGATGTTGTTGTAGGTCCAGTTGGTCTCCGCGTAGTAGCGGTAGAGCTTCGGGAAATCCTCGATGGTGCGCCACGCCAGCACCGCGAGGTCGCGCGCCGTGGTCCACTGGCCTTCGGCCGGCCAGCCCGACGGCGTTCTTGAAGACCGTGCCGGTCATGCCGAGTTCGCGTCCTGCGCCTGGTCATGCGCTCGGCGAAGCTGTCCTCGTTGCCCGACAGGCCCTCGGCCACGACGACGCAGGCGTCGTTGCCCGACAGCACGATCATGCCCTTGATCAGATCCTCGACCGTCACCTCGCTGCCCAGCTCGACGAACATGCGCGAGCCGCCCATGTTGCGGGCCCGCTCGCTGACGCGGAAGCGCGTGTCGAGCTTGATCGCGGCCCGGCGCTCAGCTCCTCGAACAGGATGTAGATCGTCATCATCTTGGCCATCGATGACGGATGCATCGGCTTGTCGGCGTCCTTGAACAGCAACACCGTCGAGGTCTGCGGATCGACCATGAAGGCCTGCTTGCGCCAGCGTGCCGATGCCGATCTGCGACGGCGGCAAGCGCCTCGGTCTTGGCGCCGTCGGCGGTGCGGCGGCAGGCTTGGCGCGGCTGTCGTCGCGCTCGGCTTGGCCGGCGGCTTCTGCGGCTGGTCTGCCGCTTGGCCGGCGGATCGGCCTGTTGCGCGACGGCGTCGAGCGACGGGCCGGCAAGGCCGCCATCGGAGCGCACGAGAGAAGCACCGCCGAATGGGCGCAGTCGATCAGTTAGCCACGACACGAGCATCACCATAACCTGACCGCTTCAGCCGGTCGGCGACAATGCCGGCAGCATCCGAGGTCGTGTAGGGTCCCAGGCGCACGCGATAGACATCGCGTCCGCCGGCCGAGGCCTGGGAAATCTCCGACAAGCCGTAGCTGCTCACCGCGCCGCGCTGGCGTTCGGCGTTCTCCGGCCGTCGAGAAGGCGCCGGTCTGCACATAGAAGCCGCTCGATCGGCTGCAGCGTCGTGCCGTTGGCGAGCGAGGCCACGGTCGGCGCCGGCCGGTCGCGGCGAGCGCCGGCGCCGCCTCGACCGCCGGGCTGCGCGGATTGGTCGGCCACACCGGCTGCGCCGGCGCGGGCTGGCGGCACCGGCACGGCGCGGCTGGCGGCGGCGCGCAGGCGGCCGCCTGGACCGGCGCCTGCGCCGGGCGCGTAGCGGCCGGACGACGACTTGCGCCACCGCCGCCTGCTGCTCGGCCGGACCGCCGCCGCTGATCGCGACGTCCTTCACGGCGCAGGCTTTCGGCCTGCAGCTGCTCGATGCGCACGCGGCGCGGTGCCGTTGCGCACGATGTCGAGTTCCTGCGCGGCGGTGCGCGACAGGTCGATGACGCGGCTGCGCGCGAACGGGCCGCGGTCGTTGACGCGCACGACCGTCGACAGGCCGTTGTCGAGGTTGGTGACGCGCACGATCGAGGGCATCTGCAGGGTCCGGTGGGCCGCCGTGCGCGTCGCTCTGGTCGTAGCGCTCGCCGTTGGCGGTCGATTTGCCGTGGAAGCCCGGTCCATACCATGAGGCGACGCCGGTTTCGACGTGGTTGAATTCTTCCTGCGGCGTGTAGGTGACGCCGTCGATCTTGTAGGGCGCGCCGATCTTGTAGGTGCCGCGCTGGGCCACGCTCCTCGCCGCCCGACGAGCCGCAGGCGCCGAGCGAAGCCGCCAGCAGCAGCGCCGTGCCCACGCTCGCGACGAGCGTCGGGGTGCCGAGCGCGGGCTGACTATGGCTAGCGGCATGATCGCGCCATCATACATGATCTTGAGGGCGCCGAGGAGGCTGTCACGTGCGCGGCGTCACGCGGCGATCTTGTCGGACAGCAGTCCGACGGCCAGGCCGAAGAAATCCGACTGGTTCCAGCGCAGGATGGCGCGGAAATTCTCGGTCGTGCGGAAGGTCGGACCGTTGGCGCCCGGCCGGCCGCACGATGCGCGTGCCCTGCCCCGCCGGCGTGCCGGCCGGCACCTCCTGCCCCACGACAGGCCGGCTCGCCAGCCGACGCGCGCGCAGGTAGTTGACGATCGAGGCGAAGACGTCGGCCTTGTTGGTCCAGATGTCCATGCGGCCATCGCCGTCGCCATCGGCGGCATAGGCGAGGAAGCTGGTCGGGATGAACTGGCACTGGCCCATGGCGCCCGCCCACGATCCCTTCATGGCGTGCAGGCCGATATGGCCCTGCGACACGATCTTCGAGCGCGGCGATGAGCTGGCTGCGGAAGAACTGCGCGCGGAAGTTGTTGTAGGCGAGCGTCGCCAGCGGCGGCCACGACCTCGAAGTCGCCGAGCCGCGTGCCGTAGTTGCTCTCGATGCCCCACAGCGCGCACGACGATCGACGCCGGAATGCCGGCGGGTGCGGCGAAGCGGTCGACCGGCGGCGCGGTTCTCCTTCAGCAGCGCGCGGCCGCGGCTTCACGCGCTCGTTCGACACGACGATCTCGAGATAGCGGTCGAACGTCATCTTGAACTCGGGCTGGTTGCGCGCGAGCTCCAGTGACCTGCGGGATCTCCTCGACCGAGCCCAGCGCGGCATCGAGCGTGCCCTGGTCGACGCCGGCCTTGAGCGCCTCGGCCGCGCACGCCGCGCAGCCAGGCGGCGAACTTGGGATCGCTGGTCTCGGCCAGCGCCGGCAGGGGCAGCAGCGCCGCCGCTGCGCACAACAATCGTCGAGTGATCATGGGCATGCGACATGCGAGGATGAGATGAAGAACGATACCCAAGTATCGGCAAATCTTGCAATATCTATGGCGGACAACAGCATATGTACCGGGCGACTCCAGACGGAGTAACAAGCGCACCCTGGATGGGTGGCCGAGCGGTTTAAGGCACCGGTCTTGAGATCTCCCTCGAGCGTGTAGTCGCCGCTCCCCTTCCCTCTCGACCGCATATGGCTGCATCGGTGTATTTCCGAGTACAGTCATAGGACAGCTGCAACCAGCGGAGGCGATAAAATGAGGTTGGGACTGTTTCTCACGACATTAATCGGGCTAGCGGGTGCTTCTCACATCTCCAGCGCGGCAGACGCGACGTGGGTTGCCGTTTCCACACTGGAGAATGGCATTTCGCCGTACTGCGCCGGCGGTCAGTTTCCCGGGCCGGAATGGACCGGGCAGGCTGACGGGCAGGTCGACATAAAGGGGAACACGCTCACTTATACGAGTACGAGCCGAGCGCCGAACCGTTCATTCACTCTCGATTTGAAGGCGTTGCAGCCTGATGGTTCTGGAAAAGTTGTCGGCAAAGACGACAAGAATAGAGAGTTCTACTTAACGTTCGATCCGGGCAGCGGAGCCCGCCCATTCCATGTGACCAATTCCATTAACGCTTGCCGGCGTGTTTATACGCCCAAGACATAGTGATGTCTCGCATGAGCAGCCTGAGCATCGGCCGAGGCCTTGGTGCGCGCGATCATCGCAATCGGAAGCAGTCGGAGCGACCAGAAAATCGGCAGGCGGGCCGGTAGAGCCGTTCAGTGACTCTGCCTTACCGGCCATACGGCATAGGAAACCGCCGCCTGGAACCCGCCTTAGCTCCCTCCCCGATTCGCCTTCCGCTTCCGGTCGGGCCTTCTATAGAAGGCCCGTGGCTACGGCAACGGATGGGTGGCCGAGTGGTTTAAGGCACCGGTCTTGAAAACCGGCGTGCGTGCAAGCGTCACCGTGGGTTCGAGATCCCACCCCATCCGCCATCCTGGGCACCTCGGCCCGGGCGGCGTCGAAGTTGCCGCCACGATATTCTCGCCTTCAGCCTCTCCTCGCCGACACCGAGCAGGTCCTGGACGGTATTGTTGCGCACTTTGGTGGTCGTTCAGCTCATGGCACGGCGCCGTCCATGATCGTGCCAGCGATTGAGCGTGAGGATGCGGTGATGCATTCTCGATCGTCGATCGAACTCCATTTATCGGAGCTGGGACCCGCAGGATTCTGCTACCGTGGGTGACTTAGCGCACATTCAAACACAACCTGACGCTGTACTATTGGCATGATCGGCATCATCACCAGAACAGGAGATGTCAAATGCCTAGCCCAACCACAGTTGTAACCGGAACAAGAGCCAGATGGGGCGTCAGCGATTGCGGTCAACTCACTGGGGACCCCGGCGGAGGCAGGACTTGCCTCCATCGAACCCGAAGGCATCTATGAACACTTGGCCATCGGCGTGTTGGAAGAGGGTACACGCTGGTTTACCAAGACGGCCCCCGCCGGACCCGATCACGTCAAGTACGACGTCTATCAGTCCAGCAGCGGCATTGTGTGCCTCAACCACCACATTTGCCGGAATGACCACAATGAGTTTGTAAAGTGTACCGAGAGCAGGACGGATGATGGCCTGATTACAATTCGCCAGACCTTCACCGTTGTCCAAGAACACGACCCGGGTCATCATTCGCATGGAACTCACCAACTGCCACGACGAACGGTCCGTGGATCTGACTGATTTCCTCGTGAAGAGATACGCGGATATCGACGTTGACACAGGCGGTAGCGCCGGTTGGGCGAATTTCCAGGCGTACTGGGACAAGACCCGGTATTCCGTGTTCACGTATAACCTCGACGGAGATGCCCCGAAGAACAAGCGGGCGCATCGTCGTCAACATGGTCGCAATGCCCAGCGACCTGGTGCTCGATGAGCCGTTTATCGGCAAGCTCGGATCTCAACAGTACAACCAGCGGGCCAATATCAATCCGGTCGCACCGGGCACGAAAATCGACGCCGACGGCGTTCCTGCAATGGCACGCCAACCGTTTCCGGCTGGCGGAGACATTGCGCATAAACATGTACTACGACGCCTTCCGGTCATTCGCCGAAGTGAGACGCTTGTGAAATCGGAAGCCGCGAACTGTTCGTGAAGCAACGGCGGTGCGCGGCACCCGGTTTTCAGTCAAGTTGCGGGCTTACAGCTCGAATTCCTTCGCCAACAACTCAAGGCAGTTCTTGGCGATGCCGCCGACGGATCGCGGTCGGCGTGTCCTGAATCAATCACGGTGGGGATAGACACACCATAGTCCCCGAAGGAGCACGACATGGCGCGGAAGATCGTCACTCAATCATGCGGTGTTTCACAACATCGGAACCACGTCCGAGATCGTCTTCTATTATCAGGGCGGCGGCGCCGACGTTGCCAGCGGTGTGCCGTTCGCCGAGGCGAGCTACATCGTGGATCTGCTGCGCAACGAGAAGCCGATGTCCTACGACGCCGTGCTCAAACGATTGTCGACCTACAACCCGGAGCCTGTCGGCGAAGGGGAGTGAGCAATGGTTCGCAAGATCGTCAATGACTATGCCGTATTCGAAAACGTGGGAGGCACGCGCGATATCGTGTTCTACTACGGAGCGGGCGGTGCCGATTCGGTGACCGGTGTCGTCGCCGCCGAGGCCGACTACATCGTTGGGCTGCTGCGCAACGAGAAGCCGATGTCCTACGATCACGCGCTGAAGCGGCTGTCGACCTGGACCCCGGAGCCCGTCGGCGAATCCGAGCACGGTGCCAACCTCGACGCGCTGGCTGACCGGCCATGCCGCGATCGCCGCCAGCATCGTCTGGGAAGACGCCGGGGTGCCCATGCCTGGTCGAGCTGGAGCGCCGGCTGGAAGGCCGAGCTGCGACAGGCGTTCGATCTCGCGCGAAGCCGGAGCTCGATCTCGGTGGCCGACGTGCCGCCCAATCAGGCCACGCATGGCGGACGACCAGCAGGTGACCACCATCCTCGCCGCCGGCGACGCCTGGGCGTATTACAAGGCGAGCGTGGCGCAGCGTCGCTGGCGGCCGAGATCGGGCAGCAGCTGGGCTGGTCGCTCACCGGCTACTCCGCGGATCAGCTGGCTCCAGCTGTTCGATAGCCGGCAGATGTTTCGCTGGAACGCGGCACCGGGCCGGCTATCGCATCGATTCCATGCTCGGCCATCTCGTTCCTGACCACCGGCGCGCAGCTACGAATTCCTCGGCAGCTCCAGCCTGATCGCCAATGATCGGCTCACCACGCTGGCGAACGTCGTCGGCTGGTGCCGCGCCAACCTCGTGCACTTCACCGGTGGAACGACCGCCGCGAACATGCAGGACCAGTGGCAGTACCGCGGCTTGGCCGCCGATGACGCGTGTTCGCGCACGGCACGGTGCAGACGTCGCAGCCCGCGTTCGGCACCATGCATCGAACGGCCAGGGCTGCTGGGGCACCGTGGGATTTCTGGCGCGCTCCTGCGCGTCATCAATGTCCTGGTCAAGCTGGTGACTAACGCCGGCCACGCCCAGCCCTGGTTCATGGTGGACGCGCGCTACCTGTCCCACGGCGACGATCCATACAACCAACTGACGAAGGCGTCGCCGCCGATCCCATCCGGCGAGATCCTGATCGATCAGGCCAAGTTCGATGCCTGGTTCGGCGCGGGGTCAGCGATGCGGCCAAGCTCGCGAATGGCCGCCGCACCCGCGAGCTCCGCGGTCACGTACCTGCCGAACTACCTGTTGCACGCCTACTGCCACGATCAGTCGGTGGCTGCCGCGCACGGTGCCGGTCAGGTGTTCGATGCCGCTTGTCGCCGAACTACACCGTCGCCCAGCTCGAGGCTGCGACCCTGTGGACGCGCATGGACGCCAAGATCACCGGCTTCGGCGGCTGCCCCAACGTACCGCGACCGCCTCGCCGCCGACGACTCCGCGGCCCGGCATTGACCGGCGGCAGGTGTACGCCAGCGCGTCCGGCGGCCACGCCGCCGCCGGCTCATCGCTTTCGCGCAGGTGACCTCTACCCGCCGCCATCCGTCGCGGCGCCGCCGCCGCATCGAGCGCTGCCGACAGACGCGGCGGCGACATCGGCAGGTCGACCATGCGCACGCCGGTGGCGCGGGCGATGGCGTTGCCGACGGCGGCGATGGGCGGAACGATCGGCACCTCGCCGACGCCGCGCACGCCGTAGGGATGCGCGGGATTGGGCACCTCGACCAGGATGGTCTCGATCATCGGCAGGTCGGAGGCGACCGGCATGCGGTAGTCGAGGAAGCCCGGGTTCTCGAGCTGGCCCTTGGCGTTGTAGATGTACTCCTCGTTCAGCGCCCAGCCGATGCCCTGCACGGCGCCGCCCTGGAGCTGGCCCTCGACGTAGGAGGGATGGATCGCGCGTGCCGACATCCTGCGCCGCGGTGTAGCGGCCGACGGTGACGCAGCCGGTGTCGTCGTCGACCGCGAGATCGACGCAGTGCACGCCGAAGCCCGGGCCCGCGCCCGTGACGTTGAGCTGGGCATGGCCGTTGATCGGCCCGCCGGTCTTGCCCGCCTGCGCGGCGAGATCGGCGAGGCTGAGCGGCTCGAAGGTCGCCGACGTTGGCGCCGGCGGGCTTGGCCATGCCGTTCTCCCAGATCACGCCGTCCGGATCGACGTTCCAGATCTTGGCGGCGCGCACCTTGAGCTCGCGGATCATGTCGCGCACCGAGTTCACCACCGCGAGGCCGGTGGCGAAGGTGACGCGGCTGCCGCCGGTCACGAAGTTGAAGCCGATCGAGGCGGTGTCGGCGATCACCGGCCGCACCTTGTCGTAGTCGACGCCGAGCTCCTCGGCCGCCATCAGGGCGAGCGAGGCACGGCTGCCGCCGATGTCGGGATTGCCCGAGATCACCGTCACCGAGCCGTCCTCGCCGACATGCGCGGCGGCGCTCGGAATCGGCGCCGATGTTGAACCAGAAGCCGGCGGCCACGCCGCGCGCATAGCCCGGCTTCGACCGGCGTCTTGTAGTGCTGCGGAGTTCTTGACCGCCTCCAGCGTCTCGACCATGCCGATGGTGTTGAAGGTGACGCCGTAGGCGGTCTTGGTGCCCTTCTTGGCGGCGTTCTTCAGGCGCAGGTCGATCGGATCCATGCTTGAGCTGCTGCGCCAGGATGTCGATCGTCGACTCGACCGCCCACGCCGAGATCGGCGCGCCGGGCGCGCGATAGGCCGCGACCTTGGGCCGGTTGCTGACGACGTCGAAGCCCACGATGTAGACGTTGTCGATGTCGTAGCAGGCGAAGCTGCACATGCAGGCCGGCCCGACCGGCGAGCCCGGGAAGGCGCCCGCCTGCATCTCGACCGTGCATTCGGCGGCGACGATGCGGCCGTCCTTCGTGGCGCCGATCTTGACCTTGACGTTGCCGCCCGGCGCCGGGCCGGAGGCGCGGAACACCTCCTCGCGCGTCATCGGTCATCTTCACCGGCTTGCCCGACTTCTGCGACAGGCGGATCGCCAGCGGCTCGAGATAGACCACGGTCTTGCCGCCGAAGCCGCCGCCGATCTCGGTCGGCGTCACGCGGATCTGCGAGGTATCGATGTTGAGCAGCCGGCGCAGAAGCCGCGCACCTGGAAGTGGCCCTGGGTCGTCGACCAGACCTGGACCTGGCCGTCTTCGGCGGCTGACGCCAGCGCGGCGTGCGGCTCGATATAGCCCTGGTGCACGGCCTGCGTGGTGTAGTCGCGCTCGATCACGACCTCGGCCTGGCTGAAGCCCGCCTCGGTGTCGCCCTTGTTGAACTCGATGCGCTTGGCGATGTTCGACGGCTTGGTCGGCCGGCGGGTTGGCGCCCTCGGTCAGCAGATGGTCGTGCAGGAGCGGCGCGTCGGGCTTCATCGCCTCGGCGACGTCGATGACGTGCGGCAGCACCTTGTAGTCGACCTTGATCAGGGCCGAGCGCCTGCTTGGCGATCGCCTCCGACACGGCGGCGACGGCGGCGACGGGATGGCCTTCATAGAGCGCCTTCTCGCGCGCCATGATGTTGCGCGTGATGTCGCGCAGGTTCACCTGCATCTCGCCGGTCGGCACGATGAGGTTGGGCTGGTCGGGGAAGTCCTTCGGCGGTCACCACCGCCTTCACGCCGGGCAGCGCCTCGGCCTTCGAGGTGTCGATCGACTTGATGATGGCGTGGGCGTGCGGGCTGCGCAGCACCTTGCCGATCAGCTGGCCGGGCAGGTTGAAGTCGGCGCCGAAGCGGGCGCGGCCGGTCACCTTGTCGGCGCCGTCGGGACGATCGGGGCGCGTGCCGATCCACTTGTACTTGCCGGTGGCTGCTTCGGGCGTGGCTCATTTGGCGGACTCCCTCATTTCGGCGGCCACATCGAGGACCGCGGTGACGATCTTGTCGTAGCCGGTGCAGCGGCAGAGGTTGCCGGCCAGCCAGTAGCGGACCTCGGTCTCGGTCGGGTTGGGATTCTTGCTCGAGCAGCGCCTGCGAGGCGATCAGGAAGCCCGGCGTGCAGATGCCGCACTGCAGCGCGGCCATCTCGACGAACTTCTTCTGCAGCGGATGCAGCTTGTCGCCCTCGGCCATGCCCTCGATGGTCTCGATCTTCACGCCCTCGGCCTCCGGCGCGAGCACCAGGCAGGAGCAGACCAGCCGGCCGTCGACCATGACGCTGCAGGCGCCGCAGTCGCCCGAGCCGCAGCCTTCCTTGCTGCCGGTCAGCCCGAGGTTGTCGCGCAGGACGTCGAGCAGGGTCTGGTTGGCGTCGCAGAGGAACTCGGTCGGCGCGCCGTTGATGGTGGTGTTGACGTGGATCTTGGCCATGGTCTGCGATGCCTCTGACCGGTCGGTGTCCGCGGTGCTCGATGCCGTTGATGCGATCGCGCGCGATCATGCGCGGCGCGCTTCAGCAGCACGCCGGCGATCTTGGTGCGGTACTTGATGGTGCCGCGCTTGTCGTCGATCGGCTTGCAGGCCGCCGAGCAGGCCTGCGGCGGCGGCGTCGAGCGCCGCGTCGTCGAGCTTGGAGCCGATCAGCGCCTTGGCCGCCTTGTCGACCAGCAGCACGGTCGGCGCCACGGCGCCGAGACCGACGCGCGCGTCGGTGACAGGTGTCGCCCTTCATGGTGAGGCTGACGCCGACGCCGACGACGGCGATGTCCATCTCGGTGCGCGGGATCAGGCGCAGATAGGCGTCGCGACGAGTTCTTCGGCCGCTGCGGGCAGGGTCAGGCTGACGACGATCTCGCCGGTCTTCAGCGTGGTCTTGCCGGGGCCGGCGCAGAACTTCTCGACCGGCACGTCGCGCTTGCCGTTGGGGCCCTGCACGCTGACGATGCAGCCGGCCGCGACCAGCGCCGGCACGCTGTCGGCGGCCGGCGAGGCGTTGCACAGGTTGCCGCCGGCCGAGGCGCGGCCCTGGACCTGGGTCGAGCCGATCAGGTTGATCGGCCTCGACCACGCCCGGCCAGGCCTTGCGGAGCTTCTTGTGCTCGCCGATCACGGCGGCGGGCGTCGCGGCGCCGATGGTGAAGGCGCCGCTTCTTCTCGGTGATACTGACCATCTCGGGGATCTTCTTGACGTCGACGATCACGCCCGGGCGTCCGCATGCCCGACTTCATCTGGACCAGGAGATCGGTGCCTCCGGCCAGGATGTAACCCTTGCCCTTGGCGGCCAGCCATCAGGCTGACCGCCTCGCGGACGGTTTTTGCAGCACTAGTATTGGACGTCACTCATGCCCGATTTCCCCTCTTCATCTTCATCTTGCCGATAAGGAACATATCCAAGCGGACTGCAAGCCCAAGAGCAAGCCGTTCGCTCAGGAAACGAAGACGTACCAGCCCTCGACGGACGGGCCGGCGCCGCCGGTGCCCGCCTTGACCCGGATTTTCTTGGCCAGGACGTCGACCGAGGTGCCAACGTCCACCTGGATCGTCCGCTTTGCGCCGTCGACTTCGACGACCATGCTGTTGCCCGGGTCCTCCGGATCGGCGGGAACACCGTTGTAGAGGCGATAAATACTGGGTTTGTCACGGGCATCGAAGATCGTCTGCCAATGGTTTCTGTCCGCGCCGATCCGCCCGATCGGCACTTGAATCCCGACGGCATCGCCGGGAGCGCGCACGCCCAATCGCGCGATGCGATATCTTTGTCTCTGTTTCGCCACGCAACCTTCCTGTGGGACTGCCCTGCCCAGCAATCGGTCGGCAATCTGCCGGCAAAGGCCTCTGCGCAAGCAATTGCACAGAAGATTGTCGACGGCGGCGGTCGCTCTTTGGCAACCTCCTGCCACCGCTTCAGGTCAGGGAGGAAACAAAGTGAAGACGTTCAAGCAGCGCCATCGGGCGCCGGATGCGTGCTTGGCGGATTGGGTGGTGCGCTTGCCGCGCCGGCCATCGTGTCCGGCCCAGGGCACCTATCCCAGCAAGCCGGTGCGCTTCACATCAATCCGTTCCCGGCCGGTGGCGCCACCGAAACACCCTGTCTCGCCTGTTCTGCGCCAAGATGTCGGAACTGACCGGCCAGCAATGGCTCGTCGAGAACAAGGGCGGCTCGGGCGGCAATGTCGGGATGGACGCGCTCGCCCAGTCGGCCCCGGACGGCTACTACGCTGGGACTGGGCGGCATCGCCAGCCACGCCATCGCGCCCACGCTTTACGCCAAGCTGCCGTTCAACCCGCGCACCGATTTCACCTTCGTGTCGACTGACGTGGCAGCTGCCCAACATGCTGGTGGTCAATCTCGACCTGCCGGCCAAGATCGGTGCCGGAGCTGATCGAGCTCCTGAAGAAGAACCCGGGCAAATACTCCTACGGCTCCGGCCGGCTCGGGCACGACGCTGCACCTGTCGGGCGAGCTGTTCAAGCTCATGGCCAAGGTCGACATGGTGCATGTCCCCTACCGCGGCGCCGCGCCGGCCATGCAGGACCTGCTGGCCGGCCAGATCCACATGATTTTCGACAACATCCCGGGCGCGCTCGCCCAGTCGCGGCCTGGCAAAGGTGCGCGCGCTGGGCGTCACCTCGGCTGAGCGCACGCCCGTCGTGCCCGACGTGCCGGCCATCGCCGAGACGCTGCCGGGCTTCGACATCAACTCGTGGACCACGCTCACCGGCCCGGCGAAGCTGCCACCCGAAGTGGTCCAGCGGCTGTCGGAGCTCTCAAAGAAGGCGCTGGAGAGCGACGACCTCAAGGCCAAGTTCCTCGATCTCGCGGCGACGGCGATCTGGCGCTCGCCGGCCGACACGCTCGCCTACCGCGATTCGGAAGAAGCGCGGCTCGCTCCATTATCCGCGCGTCGGGAGCGCGCGTAGACTAGGCGGATGCGAACCTCGCCAGCGCCGCCGCAGAGCGCTAGGGCAATGCTCGCCTGCGCCCTGGCGCGCGTTGGCCGATTCGGCACTGGAAGCTGGTACAAGCCGCCAGGCAAGGCGCCTGGAGGCATCTTGACTTCACTCAATCGTCCCAGATTAGCGATCCGCGATTGATTGCTTATGTGCAGGTGTGGCAGACAGCGCTTGCAACCTCGCCCTTCCGTTCGTGCCGGCGCCCACAGTACTGTTTGGCGTTGCCTTTCTACCCAAGCACGCCATAGCAGAATCTGCTCTCACCGCCGAGGCGCCGAAGGCTGATATTCATGAACCTTCAGAATCGTCCAGGGAGGCCCAGGCCTTTGCCGCCTGCCTGAGCCATTCCATATTCGGCCGATCCTGTGAGAAAAAGGCGATCTGCGCGACCTGTACTCTGCAGTTGGACTTCGCTCGGAGCGTGTAGCTTGGCGCCCTGGAGGCTGCGCTGTTTCACGAGTGAGGCGCGAAACATTGCGGCAGCTGGCGCGATCAGAGCCAGTACGGCAGCAATGAGTCCAGTCACCAAGCGCATGATGACCTCCTGTGGCTACGCACCAGCATAGCATACTCGCTTGGCGGTGAGTATTTCACGAGGTACGCTACCACTACGGCCGATGCGATCTCTGCCCAAGCGCGGTCGCTGGACGATGGATCGATGCAACCGGGATCAAGGCGGCCCTGCCGGACGATCGTCCAGGCAAGGTGCTTGGCCCCGGCTCTCTGGTAGCCGCACCGTGCGTTGTCTAGCGTGGCCGCCGCCGTCATCTTTCCCGGTTCGTAATGCGGATCTGTCGTCTGGACCAGATCGGGGCGGCGAAAGCACCAGCGAGAATGCCCCAATGAATTCGTGACTACCGCCCAAGCCGTCGTTGCCATGCTGGAAACCAACGGCATCGACACGATCTTCTGCCTGCCCGGCGTGCAGAACGATCTGTTCTTCGACGCTCTCTACGACCACACCAACGCCATCCGGCCGATCCATACAAGGCCACGAGCAGGCCTGCGCCTACATGGCGCCTGGGCTACGCCATGGCGAGCGGCAAACCCTCGGCCTACGTCGTGGTGCCCGGACCGGGCTTCCTCAACACCACGGCGGCCGTCTCACGACCGCCTATGCGGTAAACGCGCCGGTGCTGGCGCTCACCGGCCAGATCCAGCAGTCCATGATCCGGGCCGCAATGTCGGCCTGCTGGCATGAGCTGCCGGACCAGCTCTCGATCATGCGCGGCCTCACCAGAATGGGCCGACCGCATCACATGCGCCCGCCGAGGCGCCGGCGCTGATCAACGAGGCGTTCCGTCGCCTGCTGTCGGGCCGCCGCCGTCCGGTCGGCGCTGGAATGCGCCATGGACATCTGGGCGCGCAAGGCGCCGGTCGGAGCTGATTTCGACGCCGGCCGAGGCCGACCCCTGCCCGGTCGACGAAGACGGCGTCGAACGCGCCGCCAAGCTTCTGGGCACGCGCGCAACATCCGATGATCGTGGTCGGCGGCGGCGCGCAAGGCGCCGGGCGAATATGTGCGCGCGATCGCCGAGATGCTCGAGGCGCCGGTCATGACCGGACGCATGGGCCAGAGGCGTGATCGACGGGCGGCATAGGCTCTCGGTCACCATGCCGGCCGGCTACCGCTTCTGGGGCGAGGCCGACGTCGTGCTGGCCGGTCGGCACGCGGCTGCAACGCAGCAGCAGAACTGGGGCATGGACGATGCGCTGAAGGTGATCCGCATCGATGTCGACAGCGAGGAACTCGACCGCCAGCGCCGGTCCGAGATCGGCATCGTCGGCGACGCGACCGCGACGCTATGAAGGCGCTGGCCGGCAAGCTCGGCAGGCACAACGCCCGGCAGCAACGGCCGCGCACGAGCACGTGGCCGAGATCAAGGCGGCGGCGACCAAGATGGTGCACGACAAGCTCGCGCCGCAGGTCGCCTATCTCGACGCCATCCGCAAGGCGCTGCCGGAGGACGGCATCCTGGTCGATGAGCTCACCCAGATGGGCTACGCCGCCCGCCTCGCCTACCCGACCTACAAGCCGCGCACCTTCCTCTCGCCCGGCTTACCAGGGCACCCTGGGCTGGGGCTATGCCACCTCGCTCGGCGCCAAGGTCGCCAAGCCGCGACACGCCCGTCGTGTCGATCAGCGGCGACGGCGGCTTCATGTTCACGGCGATGGAGATGGCGACCGCCGTCGCAGCACGGCATCGGTGTCGTCGCCGTGCGTGTTCAACGACGGCGCCTACGGCAACGTCAAGCGCATCCAGGAGCAGGCCTACAACAATCGCACCATCGCCAGCGACCTTAGAGATCCGATTTCGTGAAGCTGGGCGAAAGCTTCGGCATCGCCGCCGAGCGCGTGAAGTCGCCGGCCGAACTCGGCGCCGCGATCTCTCGCGGCATCGCCCGAGGCGGGCCGATGCTGATCGACTGCCCGGTCGGCGAGCTGCCCGACCCGTGGCCGCTGGTCCAGGTGCCGCCGATCAGGCCGCGCGAGTCGCCCCAGTCCGGAAGTCTTTGCCAGCTTCCATACGTCTTGAGCACGTCGGGATCGGGTCGCGTCCCAGCCCCGGGCCGGTCGGCACGACGAAGCCGCCGTTCACCGGCGTCACCAGCTCGCCGTAGAGGCTCGCCTCGAGGTCCATGTGGTAGCGCTCGATCATGCCGTCCGGCGGCCGCGCGCCGCTATCAGCTGCAAGGTGGCGAGGAAGCCCGGCCCGAAATAGGGCGAGTGCGGCATCAGCGGTCACGCCGGCGGCATCGGCCAGCGTCGCGACCTTCAGGAATTCCGTCACGCCGCCCACCTTGGTGACGCTGGGCTGGGCGTAGTCGACGGCACTCGGCGGCGAACATGTCGCGGAACTGGAAGGACGTGCAGTTGTTCTCGCCGCGCCGCCATCGGCGACGCCCGTGCCGGCGCGCAGCCGCGCGATCGCGGCGAAATCCTCAGGCGGGAAGATCGGCTCCTCGAGCCAATGAAGATCGTAGGGACGCAGCTTCAGGGTCATGTGGCGCGCCTGCTCCGGGCGTCCACGGGCAGTTGGTGTCGACCATGATCGCCACGCCCTCGCCCGCCGCCAGCCGCGCCGCGCACCTCCGGCCTCCCTCCGGTCTCGTGCAGCTTGATGTGGCGATAGCCCTCGCCGATCGCCCGCTCTGCCGCGCGCCGCCACCTTCTCGGGATCGCGGTACTTCAGCAGAGCTGGCATAGGCCGGCAGGCTGGCGCGGCCGGCGCCGCCCAGCAGGCGATGCAGCGGCAGGTTGGCCGCCTTGCCGGCGATGTCCCACAGCGCGATGTCGAGGCCCGACAGGGCGAAGATGGTGATGCCGTAGCGGCCGAACAGGTGCAGCTTCTGCTGCAGGTCGTAGCGCAGCTTCGCGATGTCGCGCGCATCCTGGCCGATCGCGAGCGGTGCCACCATGTTGTGCAGGGCCGCGCGCACGGCATCGGTGCAGGCATAGCAGAACGCTTCGCCCCAGCCGACGATGCCCGTGTCCGTCTCGACCCGACCAGCGGGATGTTGTTGGTCGTCCAGGTGCGCAGGCCCTCGCCCGGTCGACGCTGCCGCCGAAGGTGTACGGCACCTTGATCGAATGGCTGTCGATGCGTGCGATCTTCACTCGAGCTTTCCCTTCCTGCGAATGTCGGCCAGCAGCGTCTCGGCATGCAGCTCGATTGGCGAGCCGCTTGGAGGTGAAACGCTGGTCGCCGGCCGGCGCCGTAGCGCAACAGGTGACCGCGCCAGCCGCGGCAGCAGCGGCGGCGGCTCCTCGTCCGTGTTCCGGCATCTCTCGACCTCGGCCTGCGCGCGAAGTAGGTGCGGCCCTCGCCGGTCTTGAAGAAATCGACGTCCCAATGGAAGCGGCCGTCCGGGCCACGAGTAGCGCGCCTTCTGCAGCGGGTCTCGCGGCGCTGCGACCACAGGCGATCGAAATCGGCGGCGCTGATGTCGGTCTCGATCTCGACGACCTGGCCGTCGATCTCGCCGCTTGTAGGTGAACACGTATCCGTTTCTGCCGTCCGCCTCCAGCGAGCGGATGCGCATGCCGAGACGTCGAGATAGGCCTGGCGCAGGAAGCTGCTGAGTCACGCCGGGGACGTGCGCGAGGTTGCTGCTCCGAGCGTGCCGTCGTCGTTCAGCACAAACTTGCGTTCGTTTTCGATCGGCATGCTAGAATCCGGCACCATGTCCACGCAGACAATCGACGACCTGCCGACGCCCGCGCTCATTCTCGACCGGGCGATCCTCAACCGCAACCTCAAGCGCATGAGCGATCGCCTGCGCGACGCCGGCGTCATGCTGCGCCCGCACCTCAAGACGGCGAAGTCGGTCGAGATCGGCCGCAAGGCGGTCGAAGGCCACGACGAGGCGCATCACCGTGTCGACCCTGGCCGAGGCCGCGCTATTTCGCCAATGGGCGGCTTCACGGACATCCTCTACGGCGTGGCGTGTCGTGCCCTCAAAGCTGCCGGCCATCACCGAGCTGCGCCGCCAGGGCGTTCAACCTGCGGGTGGTGACCGACAATCTGCGCGGTCGCCAAGGCGATCGCCGCGGCGGCGACCGAGACGGCGACAGCTTCTCGGTGCTTGATCGAGATCGACAGCGGCGCCGGACGGGCGGACTGCCCTTCCCCGAGCTGCCCGGCCTGCTCGACATCGCCCGCGTCCTGCACGCAGCGCCGGGAGTCGAGCTGGCGGGCGTCATGACCCACGCCGGCCACTCGTATCATGAGAGCACGCCCGACGGCATCGCCGCCGTGGCCGAACAGAGCGCCAGGCGATCGTCGGCGCCGCCGCAGAGCTCAGGCTGCCGGCATCCCCTGCCCCATCGTGTCGGCCGGCTCGACGCCCACGGCCACGCATTCGCGCGACTTCACCGGCATCACCGAGATGCGGCCCGGCGTTTACTGTCTTCAACGACCTCGACCAGGAATTCATCGGCTCGTGGCGGCGCCGGCGACCTCGCGCTCTCGGTGCTGGCCTCGGTGATCGGCCACTATCTGCACCGCAACCAGGTGCTGGTCGATGCCGGCGCCCTGGCGCTCTCCAAGGACATCAGCGCCCAGGAGTTCAAGCCGCAGGTCGGCTACGGCACCATCGTCCGATCCGCCGGCCAAGGACATGGCGGTGATCGCCTGCTCGCGGGAGCACGGCTTCGTCGCCGCCGACGGGCCGATCCCGCTCCGGCAACCTGCCGGTCGGCCGCGCACGTGCGCATCCTGCCCAATCATGCCTGCATCACCGCGGCGGCCTACGACCGCTACTACGTGGTCGACAGCGAGCTCGACGGCGGCAAGTCAGGTGGTCGACGTCTACGATCGCATCAACGGGTGGTGACGCTGCGTCTGAGCGGGAAGAAGGACCTCGTCGCCGCTTGCAAGGCACGGGCGTCAGCGCATCGTTGCGCACGGGCATGAGCGCAACTGGCGCTGCGCTCCCAGCGCCATGGCCGGAGGCCCGCGGTCCCCTGGTCAGAGCTTGAACTCACCGCGTCGTCGCCACCGTCGACGGTCAGCACGCTGCCGGTCATGAAGGTCGCCCGCCTCCGAGGCCAGCAGCAACGAGGGCGCCGTCGAGGTGCTCGGGCTGGCCTGATGCGGCGCTGCGGGAATGCGCTCGATCAGGCGCCTGGCCTGCCCGGCGTCTTCCAGAAGTCGCTGTTCATCTCGGTCTCGATGTAGCCGGGGCAGATCGCGTTCACGCGGATGTCGTGGCGTGCCCACTCCACTGGCGAGGACGCGCGTGAGATGGATGAGTCCGCCTTCGAGGCATTGTAGGGCGCGACCTGGCCGATCGTGCGCAGGCCCAGGATCGAGGCGATGTTGACGATGACGCCGGCACGCTTGGCCGCCACCCAGCGCCTGGCCGCCGTCTGCGCCACCAGCCAGGCGCCCCGCAGGCTGGTGTCGACGACGGCGTCCCAATCCTCCTCCGGCATCTCGAGCGCGGGCCTGACGATGGAGATGCCGGCGTTGTTCACCACGATGTCGATCGGACCCAGCGCCTGCTCGGCTGCATCGAATGCCGCGTTCACCGATTTGCCGGACTGAACATCGAGGCTCGACCGGGCAGCGGCACTTGGCGCCTGCCTTTGCAGTTCCGCCTGCAGAGACGCAGGCGATCGGCGCGACGGGCGGCGATGGCGCGACCGACGCGCCGGCCGAGGCCAGCGTGCGTGCGAAGTGGACGCCCAGACCTGACGGATGCGCCGGTGACCAGGGCCACCCTGCCTGAAAGGTCGAAATCGCTTGGCATCGCCGTCGCTCCCTGTTTCGCCGCTGCGTTCGCACGGCCTTATAGGCGAGCGTGCAATCGGAGGAAACATTGGACCTCGGCCTCAAGGGCAACGCGTTCTGACGGCACGGGTGCCGTACTGACCTGGCAGCCTCGGCGCACGCCTGGGGACTGGTCGGCCTGCTGGTCGCGGCCGGCATGGTCGCCGCGTTCCATGTCGGCAAGGTGCCGCCGTCGATCCCGTCGGATCCGCGAGGAGCTGGGCTGCGAGCCTTGAGCCAGGCCGGCTGGCTTCTGTCGACGATCAACCTGATGACGGCGCTGGGCGGCATGGCGATCGCGCTCACGCGCCGACCGCTTCGGCCACCGCCGGCTGGCTGCTGCTGGGCACCGGCGCTGTGCTGGCGTGCAGCAAGCCTGCTCGGCGCCTTTGCCGGAGCGACGACGCCCGCTGGTCAGCAATCGGTCTTCGAGGTCTGGGATTCATCTCCGTCGTGGTCGCCATCCTGACCCTGGTGCTGCGCATCGCCCGGCCCGCCGACCAGCACCTGGCCACGACGTTCTGGACCTCCTACATGCCAGCCGGCGCCGGCTCGATGATGCTGATCGCTCGCGATGGTCCTGGCCCGGCACGTCGGTGGCGCATCGCCCGGCTGGTCGCCGCCGGCGCCTCCGCCCCTCATGCTGGCGGCGCTAGCTGCTGCGCGCGCCCTGCCGCGACGCGAGCTCGATCCCGTACCGGTCAAACGGCATCCCGTCCTGCATGAAATGGCTCAGAGGTCGCGTCGAGCGGCGGACCGCTCGCCATACGCCGTTTGCTTCGGCGCCTACGCCTGCTGCTGGTTCGCCGTCATCGGCTTCCCGCCGACCCTGCAGGTCGAACGCCTGGGCTTCTCGACCTCGACGGCCGCCATCGTCACGGCGGTCATCACCATCGTGAATGTCGGCGGCAACCTCGCGGCCGGCTGGCTGATGCGGCACGGCCTCACCCGGGTCGTCCTGATCGTGGGCGCCGCACTCGTCGATGGCGTTCTGTGCCGCCGGACTCTTCGTCGACGGCGTCCCCCGATCTCGTGCGGCTGGTGCTGGCGGGCACTCTACTCGGCGGTCATCGGCGTCGTGCCGGCCGCGCTGTTCACCGCGCTTGCCGTGCACGCGCCGCGACCTGAGCTGGTCGGCGCTTCAACGGGCCTGCTGATGCAGGGCTCCAACATCGGCAGCCTCGCTCGGTCCGCCGATCACCGGCGCGCTGGTTGCAACGGGAGGCTGGCCGCGCCGCTGCATGGCTGACATCCATCGCGCTGGGGTCGTGGCCGCGGCCGCTCTCTTCCTGCACTGGCGCGAAAAGCGTAAGCTCGCGTCATGATTTATGTCGACATCGTTTCCGACACGATCTGTCCGTGGTGCTACATCGGCAAGCGGCGCTTCGAGCGCGCGCTGGCGCTGAGCGGCCGCACCGACGTCGCGGTCGCCTCGGCGGCCGTTCCAGCTCAATCCCGACATGCCGCCCGAGAGGCATGACGCGCGACGACTACGTGCGCGCCAAGTTCGGCGGCGGCGACCGGCCGCGCCAGATCTACCAGGCGATCGCCGAGAGCGGCCGCGAGGCCGGCATCGAATTCCAGTTCTCGCGCATCCGTCGCACGCCCAACACCGTGCTGTCGCACCGCCTCGTCCACTGGAGCGCCAAGAGCGAGCGTCCAGGACGAGGTCGTGGCCGAGCTGTTCAAGGCCTATTTCGAGCAGGGCCTCGACATCGGCGACCTCGGAGACCGTGGTCGAATGCGCCATCCGTGCCGGCATCGACGAGCTGCGCGCGCGGCGCTACCTGATGAGCGAGCGAGGGCCGCCAGGAGGTCGTGGCCTCCGACGTCTACGCGCGGCTGGCTCGGCATCAACGGCGTGCCCTGCTTCATCGTCAACCGCAAGTGCGTCGTGTCCGGCGCCCAGCCGCCCTCGGCCTTCGTCGAGGTCTTCAATTTAGCCGAACGCGATGCCGCCACCAGTGCGGCGCAATCGACGTGCCATCAGCCTTCGTCTTGCCGGACCTCGGGCCCGGGATGTCATCCTGAGCGCAGCGAAGGATCTCATGCCGGTGGCGAACGTCGATGAGTGCTTCGCCGCGCTCAGACGATATGACGTGTCGAATAACATATGATATGTTGATCGACATATTATGCCCCAAAACCCCGCCCGCAAGGCGCGCACCCGGGCCGAAATCCTCGATCACGCCGCCCGGCTGTTCCGGCTGCGCGGTTACGCCGGCACCAACATCGACGACATCATGCTGGCGGCCGGCCTGACGCGCGGCGCCTTCTATGCGCATTTCACGTCCAAGGACGATCTGTTCGCCGAAGTCGTGCGAGCGCGGCCACGGCCTGCTGGCGCCGGCTGCGCGGCGGCGAGCCCGGCGGCGGTGCTGAAGGCCTATCTCGACAAGGCGGACCTCGCCGCCATCGCGCCAGAGCTGCACGCCTCGCCGCCCTGCCCGGCGATCGTCGCCCGCGCGCCGCTTGCCGCCCGACTGGCCTATGCCAACGTCCTCTACGCCACGATCGGCGAGCTGGCGCGCAGCAAGAAACGCAAGCTCGATGCCGACGCGACGGTCGCGGTCGATCCTCGCCGTCGGCGCGCGTGACCTTGGCGCGGGCCTCGGGCGATACGCGGCTCAGCGACTGGCTGCTGCGCTGTGCGCAACGCGCCGCCTGCCCTGCTCAAGCCGCGAGCTTCGCCAGCGAAGAAACGATCGACGTCACGCCGGAAAGCCGCTGGCGCTCGTCGGTCCAGACGCGCTGCACGATCACGCGGTGGTCAGGCCGCAGCCGGACCAAAGGCGCGTTCTTCTGCAGCCAGGCGATGAGCTTCTCGGGCCGGGCGAACTTGTTGTCGTGCAGCGACAGCACGACTGCCTTCTCGCCGGCATCGATGCGATCGACCCCGGCGGCGCGGCACAGCAGCTTGAGCGCCACGGTGTTCAGCAGGAACTCGGCCTCCGGCGGCATCTTGCCGAAGCGGTCGACGAGCTCGGCGGCGAAGGAGTCGATCTCGGCCTGGTTGGCGAGCGCGCCGATGCGGCGGTAGAGGCCCATGCGCACCGACAGGTCGGCGACGTATTCCTCGGGCATCAGCACCGGGATGCCGAGATTGAGCTGCGGCGACCATTCGGCCCGCTCGGCCTCGTGCGCCGGCCGCGCGCCGCCGCTTCCACCGCCTCCTCGAGGAGCTGCTGGTAGAGCTCGATGCCGACCTCGCGGATATGGCCGGACTGCTCCTCGCCCAGAAGGTTGCCGGCGCCGCGGATGTCGAGGTCGTGGCTGGCGAGCTGGAAGCCCGCGCCCAGCGTGTCGAGGGTCTGCATCACCTCGAGCCGCTTGGCGGCGGCCTCGTTCAGCGCCCGGCCCGGCGGCACGGTGAGATAGGCATAGGCGCGCGTCTTGCCGCGGCCGATGCGGCCGCGGAGCTGGTAGAGCTGCGCCAGGCCGAACATGTCGGCGCGGTGGATCACCATGGTGTTGGCGTTGCGGATGTCGAGCCCGCTTTCGACGATGTTGGTCGACAGCAGCACGTCGAACTTGCCGTCGACGAAATCCTGCATGGTGTTCTCGATGCTCGGTCGGCGGCATCTGGCCGTGCGCCATGGCCATGCGGATCTCGGGCACCAGCTCGCGCAGGATCGGTCGCGATCTGCGCCAGGTCCTCGATGCGCGGGCACGACATAGAAGGTCTGGCCGCCGCGATACTGCTCGCGCAGCAGGGCCTCGCGGATCGTGACGCCGTCGAACGGCGTGACGAAGGTGCGCACCGCCAGGCGATCGACCGGCGGCGTGGCGATCAGGCTCATGTCGCGCACGCCGGTCAGCGCCAGCTGCAGCGTGCGCGGGATCGGCGTCGCGGTCAGCGTCAGCACATGGACGTCGGCGCGCAGCTCCTTCAGCCGCTCCTTGTGGGCGACGCCGAAATGCTGCTCCTCGTCGACGATCAGCAGGCCGAGATCCTTGAACTCGACGCTCTTGGCCAGCAGCGCATGGGTGCCGATCACGATGTCGACCGTGCCCTCCTTCATCGCCTGCCTTGGTGGCCTTCGGCCTCCTTGGCGCCGACCAGCCGCGACAGCCGGCCGATGCGCACCGGCAGGCCCTGGAAGCGCTCGATGAAGGTGCTGGTGATGCTGGCGCGCCAGCAGCGTCGTCGGGCGCGATCACCGCCACCTGCTTGCCCGACAGCGCCGCGACGAAGGCCGCGCGCAGCGCCACCTCGGTCTTGCCGAAGCCGACATCGCCGCACACCAGCCGGTCCATCGGCTTGCCCGACGACATGTCGTCCAGCACGTCGGCGATGGCCTGCAGCTGGTCGTCGGTCTCGGCATAGGGGAAGCGGGCGCAGAATTCCTCGTAGAGCGCCGTCCGGCGGGCTCATCGTCTCGCCGCGGCGGATGGCGCGCTCGGCGGCGATCTTGATCAGCCGGTCGGCCATGTCGGCGATGCGCTGCTTCAGCCGCGCCTTGCGCGACTGCCAGGCGACGCCGCCCAGCCGGTCGAGCTGGGCGCCCTCCTCCGCCGCGCCGTAGCGGCTCAGCACGTCGATGTTCTCGACCGGCACGAAGAGCTTGTCGCCGCCCTCGTAGGTCAGCCTGCAGGCAGTCGTGCCGCGCGTGCTGGATCTCGAGCGTCACCAGGCCCTCGTAGCGGCCGACGCCGTGCTCGCGATGCACGACCAGGTCGCCCTCGCTGAGCGCCGCCGCCTCGGCGATGAAGCGCTCGGACGGCCGGCGCTTCTGGCCGGCCGCGACAGCCGGTCGCCTAGGATGTCCTCCTCGCCGATGACCTCGAGGCCGTCCAGCACGAAGCCGTGCTCGAGCGACCACACGGCGACGCCGACCGCGCCCGGCGGCAGGCCGAGCACCGTCGCATGGTCGGGCACCGGGACCGGCGTCGTGGCGCCGTGCTCCTGCAGCAGATGCTGCAGGCGGCTGGCCGAGCCTTCGGTGTAGCCCGCGATCACGACCCGGCGGCCGGCCGCGTTGGCGGCCTTCACATGCTCGGCCACCTCGTCGAACAGGTTGACGCCCTGCGCCGTGCGCGCCTGGGCAAAGCCCTCGTGGCGGCGGCCGTGCGAGATCGATCGTGTTGGGCGCATCGGGCGCGGCGTCGAAGCTGGTGAACTGCGCCGACCGCGTGGCCTTCGCAGCAGCCGGTCCCATTCCGACGGCTTGAGGTAGAGCCGCTCGGGCGGCACCGGCTTGTAGTCGGCGCCGCCGCTCATGCCGCCCTTGCCGCCGGTCTTGCGGCGGGCGTCGTAGTAGTCGGTGATCAGCTCGTGCGCGCGCCTGGAAGGCCTCGGCGATCTGGTGATCGGCCGTGACGATCGCTTCGGGGCAATAGTCGAGCAGCGTTTCCAGGCGCTCGTGGAACAGCGGCAGCCAGTGCTCCATGCCGACATGGCGCTGACCGGCCGACACCGCCTCGTAGAGCACGTCGTCGCCCGCGACATTGCCGAACAGCTCGCGATAGCCGCCGCGGAAGCGCGCGATGCTGTCCTTGGTCAGCAGCACCTCGCTGACCGGCAGCAGCACGACCTCGTCGCGCGTGCCGGTCGAGCGCTGGCTCATGGGATCGAACGAGCGGATCGCCTCCAGCGTGTCGCCGAACAGGTCGAGCCGCAGCGGCTCGTGCGTGCCGGGCGGAAAGAGATCGACCAGGCCGCCGCGCACGGCGAACTCGCCCGGCTCCATCACGGTCTCCGAGCGGCCGTAGCCGTTCTCGCCGAGGAACTTCGTCAGCCAGGCGACGTCGAGCGTCTGCCCTTGCGCAGCACGACCGCCGCCTCGGCATAGAGGCTGCGCGGCGGCACCTGCTGCAGGGCCGCGCCGACCGAGGCCAGCACGATGCGCGCCGGCGTGCCGGGCTTCCTGGGCGCGGCCAGCCGGGCCAGGGTCTCCAGCCGCTCGGCGACGATGTCGGGATGCGGCGACAGGCGGTCGTAGGGCAGGCAGTCCCAGGCCGGGAAGACCAGCACCTCGCGCTCGGGCGCGAAGAAGCGCAGGCCGTCCTGCAGCCGCTCCGAGCCGCTGGCCGTCGCGCGCCACGTGCAGGATGTCCTGCCCGCCGGTGGTGCGCGCCAGCTCGGCCAGCGCCAGCGAATCGGCGCCCTCCGGGCAGGCCGGCGACGGTCCAGCGGCCGGGCTTGCGATGGATCGCGGCAAGGGTGTCGGAAAGCGACGCCACTCAGAACCTCACGCGGAACGCCTAGAGCTTGCGCAGCACCGGCGTGTCGGCCTCGGGCGGGATTGCGGCCTGGCCGGAGACCCAGTCGAAGATGTCGTTGTCGCCGGCCTCGAGCAGGCGCTCGTACTGGTCGAGCTCCGCGGCGTCGAACGACGGCGATATGGGCGCGCGCGAACTGGCCAAGGAGGATGTCGTTCTCCTTGTTGCCACGATAGACGCTGCGATAGAGCAAACGCTTGCGCCGCGTCTCGAGATCCGCCTCGCCCGCCATGTTTTCCCCAGGTCCGGCCCAAAAGCGGCGTAGCATATAGGCGGCGGCGATGGCGAAGTCACGCGGCCCGAAAGCCTAGCAACCATGCGCCCGCAGAGCCTCGACGCCCCTGTTCGCCCAAGTGACATCGCTGCCCGGCATCGGGCCGCGGCTGGGCAAGCTCGTGGAGAAGCTTGCAGGGCCGCTGGTCGTCGACCTGCTGTGGCACCTGCCCTTCGCCGTGGTCGACCGCCGCAATGCGCCCGAGGTCGCGCACGCCAAGGCGGGCGAGATCGCCACCCTCACCGTGACCGTCGACGAGCACCTGGTGCCGCGCAACCCGCGCCAGCCCTATCGCGTGTGGTGCAGCGACGAGACCGGCCGGCTCTGCCTCACCTATTTCAACGGCCGCGAGGACTACCTCAAGAAGCTGCTGCCCGTCGGGCGAGGTCCGCGTGGTGAGCGGCAAGGTCGAGATCTACCAGGGCGAGGTGCAGATGACGCACCCCGACCATGTCGTGCCGCTCGACCAGCGCGAGTCGATCCTGCGGGTCGAGCCGGTCTACGGCCTGACCGCCGGCCTCACCCAGCGACCGGTCCAGAAGGCGATCGCCGCCGCCGTCGAGCGCGCGCCCGAGCTGCCGGAATGGCAGGACGCGGCCTTCTCGCGCGCAACAAATGGACGGACTGGCATACCGCCCTCGCCCGCGCCCATGCGCCGGCGGACGAGACCGACCTGTCGCCGCTGCATCCGGCCCGGGCGCGGCTTGCCTTCGACGAGCTGCTGGCCAGCCAGCTCGCGATCGCGCTGGTGCGCCATCACAACCGCACCGTGGCCGGCCACGCCACCACGGGCGACGGCCGGCTGCGCGACGGCGGCGCTGCGCCGCGCTGCCGTTCGAGCTGACGCCGAGCCAGAAGGCGGCGGTCGACGAGATCGCCGCCGACATGGCCAAGGCCGAGCGCATGGTCCGCCTGCTGCAGGGCGATGTCGGCAGCGGCAAGACGCGTGGTCGCCCTGCTCGCCATGCTGATCGGCGTCGAGGCCGGCGCGCCAGGCGGCCCTGATGGCGCCGACCGAGCTTCTGGCGCGCCAGCACCACGCCACCATCGCGCCGCTCGCCGAGGCCGCCGGCGTGCGCCTGGCCCTGCTGACCGGCCGCGACGGCCAGAAGCAGAAGAAGGAGACGCTTGCAGGGCCTGGCCGACGGCTCGATCCATCTCGTGGTCGGCACGCATGCGCTGGTGCAGGAGGATGTCGAGTTCGCCGACCTCGCGCTCGGCGGTGGTCGACGAGCAGCATCGCTTCGGCGTGCATCAGCGCATGGCGCTCGCCGCCGAAGGGCCATGCCGTCGATCTGCTGGTCATGACCGCGACGCCGATCCCGCGCACGCTGATGCTGGCGGCCTACGGCGACCTCGACGTCTCCAAGCTCACCGAGAAGCCGGCCGGCCGCCAGCCGATCGACACCCGCACCATCCCGCTCGAGCGCATCGGCGAGGTGGCCGACGGCGTCGGCCGCCAGATCGCACGCGGGCGCGCGCGTCTACTGGGTCTGTCCGCTGATCGAGGAATCGGAGGAAGTCGACCTCGCCAATGCCGAGGAGCGCTTCGCGCTGCTCGAGCGCGCGCTTTCCCGGCAAGGTCGGCCTGCTGCACGGCCGCCTGAAAGGCGCCGAGCGCGAGGCGACGATGGCGCGCCTTCGCCGACGGGCGACTGTCGATCCTGGTCGCCACCACGGTGATCGAGGTCGGCGTCGACGTGCCGGCCGCGACGGTGATGGTGATCGAGCACGCCGAGCGCTTCGGCCTGGCGCAGCTCCACCAGCTGCGCGGCCGGGTCGGCCGCGGCGCCGCCAAGTCGACCTGCCTGCTGCTCTACGCCCAGCCGCTCGGCGAGACCGCCAAGGCGCGGCTCGCCATCATGCGCGAGACCGAGGACGGCTTCCGCATCGCCGAGGAGGATCTGCGCCTGCGCGGCGCCGGCGAGCTGCTGGGCACGCGGCAGAGCGGCCTGCCCGACATGCGCGCTGGCCGACCTCGCCGCCCATGCCGAGCTGCTGCAGGCCGCGCGCGACGACGCCCGGCTGGTGATCGAGCGCGATCCCGACCTGCAGTCCGAGCGCGGCGCGGCGCTGCGCGCCCTGCTCTACCTGTTCCGGCGCGACGACGCGGTGAGGACCCTGCGGGCGGGCTAGGGGCGCGATAGACCTGCTCCAGCTCGCGGCACAGCTCCTGCGGTATCGCAGGCCGCAGAGGCTGCAAGCCGGGTGCGCATGCCGGCGCGCAGGTTGGCAAGGCGAGCGGGGGTGGCGGGATCGCGAGCCAACGCGCTCGCGTTGGCTACCAGGTCTTCTTCATCGCTGGCGACCCATTCATCGAGGCCTGCCGCGCGCAGAAGCGAAGCGCTCGTGCGAGCGACCCACCGATCGCCGACGGTACGTCAGAACTGGGAACGCCTGCCACAGCGCCTCGGTCGTCGTGGTTGCCGCCGTTGTAAGGGAACGTGTCCAGCGCGATGTCGATGCGATCGTAGCTGCTGCAGAAAGTCGAAGTGTTCGGCGCCGCCCTCGAGGTCGATGCGTTCGTGTCGGGACGCCGAGGTTGGCGAACCGAGCACGCAGGTGGTCGCGGTTGGAGGGCTCGGCAAGCGTGGGCGCGCGGACCAGCAGGCGCGAGGTTGGCGCGGACCGCAATATTCGCGCCCAGATGCCGAGGGTGAGGTCGTTCAATTTGTACGCCGAGGCGAGCGCACCGAAGGTCAGTCTGCCGCCGTTGCTGCTGCAGGGCGGCGGCACGACATCCGGCACGGCATAGACGAACCTCGAACGCGAGGTACGTGCCGCGCACGCGCAACACGCGCTCCGTGTAGAAGCCTTCCTCTGCGGCTGGAACCACCGCGTCGTCGCCGATGATGCCATCGAAGCAATCGAGGACCCGAGGTCGCGAAACTGTTGAACCACCCGATCTGCACCGGCGCCGGCCGGCGGAGAAACAAGCGCAGCCATTTCGCGTCACTGTAGCGCGTTGAGATCGACGAGCACGTCGATACCGGCCGCAGCGAGCCGGCGTGCGACTGTTTCGTCGTCCCGCGGGCCGACCTGCCGGATCACATCGTGGGCGTGGTCGCCGTAGCCGGCTGAAGCCGAGGGGTCGCCGCCGAGCGAAACCAGATGCACTTCGAAACGGTCGCGATCATGCCGGTTGATCACGCCGTAGACCGGTTTCATCCAGTTTGCTCTTTCGAAGAAGGACGAGACGCATAGCCGATCCGCAATTTCCCGCCCGAAGGCGGGCGCTCGAGGGCGTTCCACCGGGCTGACGCCGGCGGCGAGGCGTTGCCCTGAGGGCGCGCCGCGCGGCAGACACGGCAGCGTTTCCCGCCGAAGCGCTGCCCGGAGTGATGATGGCGACGTTCTCTTCCGCAACCGCGCTGCATCGAAGCGTCTGCCGCACGCACGGCGATAGGCATCGAGCGCCCGCTCAACTTCACCAAGCCTGAAGTGCACCTCGGCCAGCGAGGCCCCATGCGCCCACGTCGTCCGGCCGCAGGCGCACGGCGTGGAGCAAGGCGGTGCTGGCCTCGCCATAGGCGCGAAGCCCGCAGCCGCGCCCGCCGAGACCATACCAGGCCGCGAAGTTGCGTTGGTCGGCGGCGATCTACACGGCGATAGGCGTCTGCCGCTGCGTCGATGTCTCCGGCCATATGCAGCGCATCCAGCCGCCCGAATGTCCGTCATTCAGCCCACGTCAGCCAAGCTGGGCGACGTAGCTTCGCAACGCCTCGCGCGCGGCCTCGACGGCCTTGTCGGCCTCGGCCCGGCGCGTGGCGATCGCCTCGAGTCTCGCTCTCCTGCTTGTCGAGCGTGGCGAGGTAGCGCCGCTGCAGGTCGCTGTTGGCCGGCACGCGGGCGAGGTTGTCGCGCAGCCGCGCCTGCTCCTGGACGATCTGCTGCCGCTCGCGCATCGGCCTGCGTCACCTTGCGCTGGGCGTCGGCTGACGGCGCCCTGCAGCTGCAGCACCTTGGTGAGCGCCTCGCGCGTCTTGGCGTCGAACTCGCGCGCCTGGGCGTAGATCCGGATCTGGTCGGCCGCGCCGTCGACCAGGCGCAGCTCCTGCTGCTGGGTCTGCTCCTGCACGACCTCGAAGGTCTGGGTCTGGTCGCCGCCCGGCAAGCTGGAACGGGATGCGGTAGTTGCCCTCGCTCAGCTCGACGCTCTTTCGCCTCGGGCTTGACCAGGGTCCAGCCCGGCAGGCGGCGCTGCACGACGATCGAGCTGGCGCGGCTCCTTGGCCGGGCCGCGCACGCGATAGGTCACGGTCTGGCGGATGATGCGCGAGAGGCGCAGCGCACCCTGCGACGATCGTGCCGGTGGCGATGCGGTCGGTCTGGGCGGCATCGCGCTCGATGGTGATCTTCTCGTCGAGCGCATAGGCCAGCAGGCGCGTCTCGCCGACCGGGAAGCCCGACAGGCGCGCATCGCCGACGTAGGCGACGTAGCCCGCCTTGTCGCGCTCGTAGATCGTGATGATGCCGGGCGGCAGGCCGCTGTCGCCGTCGTTGGTGAGCCGGATCGCGGCCAGCGGATTGCGCGCCGCCGTCTCGGCCTGATAGAGCGCCAGCCGCTGCGCCGGCACCTGGCGGTCGATGATCGGGATCGACAGCGTGCGGCCGTTGTCGACGCTCACCGTGCGCGGGAACTTGAACACGACCTGGGTCGCGGCATCGGTGGCCTCGAACTGGTCGGCCGCGGCCGCGCCGGCGGCGGCGGAGCTGCCGCCGCTGCCGCCACGCTCGCGTTCCTGCTGCGGCCGATAGGGCTGCGGATCCGGCGCCGGCGGCGGCGGCGGCGCCGCCGTCTGGCCGGTCGGCTTCGACGCCGCCGCGGTCGATGCCGGGCATCAGCCGGCCGGCGACCTCGACCGGAACCTCCGGGCGCTTGACGTAGTAGGCATCGTAGAGCGCCTGGTGGAACGCCACCGGACGGCCGGACGACCAGCGTCAGCTCGATGTCCTTCCAGTCCTGGCCGCTCAGATTCTCGATCGTCGCCCAGCCCTGCAGGGCCGAGCGCGCCGCCGCCGGATCGCCCGGCAGGGTCAGGCGGTACGACGCCTTCCACACCGGCACCTCGACGATGTAGGCGACGCGCACCGTGCGCTGGCCCTGGCCGCGCGTCGACAGTTCGAGCGTGCGCGCATCCTTGGCGCGGTTGGTCTGGATGGCGAGCAGCGCCTGGGCGACCTTGTCGCGCAGGGCGGCGTCGGCGAACTGCAGGTTCTCGGCGTCCTCGAGGATGAACTGCTGCAGGCCGCGGTCGGTGAGCAGGGTGACGCGCGTGCGCTTGGTCGATGGCCTTGCCGTCGTTCAGCGGCGACGGTCTCGTCCTGGACCGAGACGATGCGGCCGGTGATGGCGCGGCGCCGCCCACCGTGACCTGCGCGCCCTTCAGCGTCGACAGCAGATCGGCCGGCGAGCTGAGCGAGTCCTGGTCGAACGGCAGGTCCTTGAAGGCCTGCGCCAGCGGCTCGCGTCCCGGCAGGCTGAGGCCGCCGACGCCGCCCTTGTCGTCATAGACCACCAGGCTCTTCAGCACGTCGTCGACCTGCTCGCAGCGACACCGGTGAGCTTCAGCGTCGCGTCGCCCTCGACCGTGGCCTCGTACTCGAAATAGCCCAGGCCGCCCGACGACAGCATCACGCGCTTGAGCGCAAGGTCCTGGGCGAACGGCGAGGGCTGGAAACGCGAACAAGGCCCAACAGGGCGACGATCGGAAAGAAGGTGGTGCATGAGCTCTCCCGGGCGATGCACGCGCACCGTGAGCGTCGACTGTGACACAACCGGGGCGGCGCGCGGAACGACGAGATCTAGGAGAGCGCGTCGGCCAGGGCCTCGAACGGCAGCAGCACGCACTCGTGCCGCGACTTGTGGCGTCTTGACCGGCGCGAAGGCCGCGAACGGCTCGCCAGCCTCGCCCTCCTCGCGCCCGATCGCCCGCTCGGCGTCGTGACGGACGCTCGGCGATGCCGGCGGCTTGTCGCGGCCGACCGCGACCGACGACCAGCGCCGAGGCCGAGGCCTGGCAGAGCAGGCAGCCGCGCACCTGATGGGCGATCTCGGCGATGCGTGCCCTGCTCGTCCAGCCTGCACGTCGATCGTCACGCGATCGCCGCACAGCGGATTGTCGCGGCGCGCCGACTTGGTCGGCGCCGCGAGCTTGCCGGCGCCGGTCTTGGCCTTGGCCAAGCGCCACGATGCGGTCCTGATAGAGCTGCGTCGCTCATCGCAGCGTGCGGGCCGCGTGCTGGACGCCGGTCAGCAGCGCGTCGATGTCGGTATTGTCGTTGTAGGGCGCGATCGAGACGCGCGTCGTGCCGTCGAGGTCGAAGCGGTCCATCAGCGGCTGAGCAGCAGTGATGGCCGGCGCGCACCGCGACGCCGAACGAATCGAGCGTCTGCGCCACGTCGTGCGGATGCACGCCGTCGAGCATGGAACGACACCACGGGATAGCGGTTCTGCAGGCTGGCCGGCCCGAGGATCTGCGTGCCGTCGATCTTCTGCAGGCCGTCCATCAGCCGCTGCGACCAGCGCCATCTCGTGGGCATGCGCCGCCGTCCAGTCGAGCGCGCGCATCCACTTGCAGGCGGCGCCCAGCCCGATCGCCGGGCCGATCGGCGGCGTGCCGGCCTCGAAGCGGCGCGGCGGCGGCGCCCAGGTCGTCTCGGCGAAGGTCGACGCGGCCGATCATCGAGCCGCCGCCATGGAACGGCGGCATGGCGTCGAGCAGCTCGGCCTTGGCCCACAGCACGCCGACGCCGTTGGGCCCGTAGGCCTTGTGGCCGGCGAAGACGTAGAAATCGATGCCGAGCGCCGGCAGGTCGAGCGGCCCGTGCGGCGCGCGCTGGGCGCCGTCCAGCATCACCTTGGCGCCGACCGTCTTCGCCAGCGTCGACCACCGCGCGCACGTCGAGCAGCGCGCCGGTGACGTTGGAGACGTGGGCGAGCGAGATCAGCTTGGTCCGCGGCGTCAGCAGGCTGCGGCAGCGCGTCGAGGTCGATGCGGCCGTCGACCGTGACCGGGACCATGTCGATCTCGATGCCGCTGCGCTGCGCGCAGGAGCTGCCAGGGCACGATGTTGGAATGGTGCTCGAGCTCCGACAGCAGGATGCGGTCGCCCGGCTTCAGCAGCGAGCCGTAGGAATAGGCGACGAGGTTGATCGCCGCCGTGCAGCCGCCGGTGAACACGACCTCCATCGGCTGCGACGCCGAGGAACGTCGCGACCTCGATGCGCGCGTTCTCGTAGGCCTCGGTCGCGCGCTCGGCCAGGCGATGGACGCCGCGCAGCACGTTGGCGCGGCCCGGTGGTCTCGTAGGTCCGCACCGCGTCGAGCACGGCGTCGGGCGTCTGCGCCGAGGCGCCGTTGTCGAGATAGTGGACCGGCTGGCCGTCGATGATCTCGGACAGGATGGGAAACTGCCGGCGGACGGCGGCGACGTCGAAAGCTCATGCCGGTGCTCCGCGCCCGCCAGGCGGCCAGCGCCTCGGGCGTGTCGATGTCGGTGACCGCCGCCTCGCCCGCCATCTCGACCTCGCAGACGAGGTCGGCATGCTCGCCGATCAGGTGCTTGGCGCCGGTGTCGCCGGCGAGCTTGGCCATCTCCGGGAAGAAGCGGCGCGCCCACAGCACGGGATTGCCGCGCTTGCCGCCCACCGTCGGCACGCAGATCGAGCGGCCCTCGACGGGACTGAAGGCCGCCATCAGCCGGTCGAGCAGCGGCGCGCCGACGCCCGGCATGTCGCCCAGCTGCACGATGGCCGCGTCGATATTGGCTGCCGAGCGCGCGCGATGCCGGTGCGCACCGAGGTGCTGAGGCCTTCGGCGAAATCCGGATTGGTGACGAAGCGCAGGCGCGACTTGGCCGGCACGGCCTTCTCGATGGCGGCCTCGACCTCGTCCGCCATGTGGCCCAGCACGACCACGACCTCGACCGCCTGCGAGGCGAGCGCCGCCTTCACCGCATGGACGACCAGCGGCTGGCCGTCGGCGTCGGCCAGCATCTTGTTCGGGCCGCCCATGCGGGTCGAGCGGCCGGCGGCCAGCACCAGCACGGCGACGCGCGGCGCCTGCTGCGGCGCCCGCATCCTCGCCGTCGCTGTCGTCGCGCGGCTGCGGGCGGCTCGGGATCTCGGCCAGCAGGCCGCCCGCGCCCATGCGCACGATCTCGGCGCGGCCGACCGGCAGGCCGGCGGCCAGGCGCTCCAGCACCATGTCGAAGCCGTTGTACTTGGGCGACTTGGCGCAGCCCGGCAGGCCCAGCACCGGCTTGCCGTCGAGCTCGGCCGTCAGCAGCAGGTTGCCGGGATCGACCGGCATGCCGAAATGGATGACCTTGCCGCCCGCCTGCTCGATGCCGGCCGGCACCACGTCGTGGCGGTCGACGATCGCCGAGGCGCCGGCGATCAGGAAGATGTCGCAGCCCTCCGACCTTGAGCTCGTCGAGCGCGCCGGCGATGGCCGTGGCGTCGTGCGTCACCGCGCCGCTCGCCGACCAGGGCGCTGCCGAGCGACGTGAGCCGCTTGCCGGTCGTGCCGACCGCCTTGTCCAAGACCTTGTCGCGCGTGCCGGGCAGCCGGGTCTGCACCAGGCCCGGCGCGCATCGCCTTGAACGGCGCGACCGAGACCAGCGGCTGGTTGGCCGACTGCGCGACGTCGATGGCGCGCGCCACCGCCGTGCGCGGCGCGGCGTAGGGAATGATCTTGACCGTCGCCACCATCTGGCGCGGCTCGACCGCGGGCGAAGGGCGGCAGGGTCGCCACGGTGACCGACTCGTCGAGCTCGTTCAGCGCATCGATGCGCTCGTGATCGACGACCGCCAGCCCGGCCTCGCGGGCGAAGTGATTGCAGCGGCCGGTGAACGGCGCGGTGATCTCGATGCCCTCGCCGGCCAGCGCCTTGGCGACGGTCGCCGCCGCCTCGTCCTCGTGCACGTCGTCGGGATCGAGGCGCGCCGCGACCACGATCGACGACGCCGGCGGCCTTGAGCTTGGCGACGTCGTCGCGCCGACAGCACGCGGCCCTTGGCGAAGTTGACGCCGTTCGCGCGCCAGCTGTGCGCCAGGATGGCGCCGGTCGCCTCGTCGATGGGCGTCTCGCCGAATCTCACGCCGCCGACCACCTTGGGCGCGGCCAGCGCCTCGAGCCGGCGCGCCCGCACCTCGATGATCTGGCCCAGGATCGACACGGCGATCTCGGCCGGCGACTTGGCGCCGATGTTGAGGCCGACCGGCCCGTGGATGCGCGCGAACTGCTCGTCGGTGATGCCGGCCTCGGCCAGCCGCTCCTTGCGCTTGGCATGGGTGCGCCTGCTGCCCAGCGCGCCGACATAGAAGACGTCCGACTTCAGCGCCGCCTCGAGCGCGGGATCGTCGAGCTTGGGATCGTGCGTCAGCGGTCACGACGGCGGTCGAGACATCGAGGCCCATCGTCTCGAAGGCCTCGTCGGCCCAGTCCTGCACCACCTTCACGCCGGGAAAGCGGTTGGTCGTGGCCCAGGCGCCGCGCGGATCGACGACGGTGACGTCGAAGTCGAGCATGGTCGGCCATCGGCGCCAGCGACTGCGCGATATGCACCGGCGCCGACGATGATCAGACGCGGCGGCGGCACGTAGACGTTCGAGGAAGATCTTCTGGCCGCCGATGTCGACGGTCTCGCTGCGGCCGATCGCCATGGCGCGGCGCGCGGCCGACGACGATCGCGGCATCGCCCGCCAGCGCGCCTTCGGCCTTGTCGGGATAGACCAGCGCCTCGGCGGCATCGCTCAGCCGCGTGGCCAGCGCGACGGCGCGGCGCTTGGTGCGGGCGTCCTGCAGGGCGGCGACGGTTTCGGCCTTCATGGATCAGTTCACCTTCTCGACGAAGACCTGGACCTTGCCGCCGCAGGCGAGGCCGACATCCCAGGCCTGCTCGTCGGTGACGCCGAAATCGAGCAGCCGCGGCTTGCCGTCGGCTGATCGCGGCCAGCGCCTCCTGCACCACGGCGCCTTCGATGCAGCCGCCGGAGACCGAGCCGACCATGGCGCCGCTGTCGTCGACGCCGAGCTGGCTGCCGACCGGGCGCGGCGAGGATCCCCAGGTGGTGATCACCGTGGCGATGGCCACGCCCTTGCCGGAGCGCTTTCCACTTGCCGACCTGATCCAGGACATCAAGTGCGTCGCTCATGGTCTACTCCTTGCCTGCGCAGTTCCGTCTGCCAGCTCGCCAGCCGCCTGTCGGCGCCGCGACGGCGCGGCGCCCGAGGGCGCGCGATCAGCCCGGCCAGGCTTTCGAGATTGTGCACCGGACGGAATTCGTCGACATGGGGCAACATCGCCTTGTTGCCCTGAGATTTGGGCTCGTAGGCGCCGTACCGCAAGAGCGGGTTGAGCCAGATCAGCCGGCGCAGGACTTGTGCAGGCGCTCCATCTCCTCGGCCAGGCCCGCCGCGCCCTCGCGGTCGAGCCCGTCGGTGATCAGCAGCACGACGGCGCCCTGCCCCAGCACGCGGCGCGACCACTTGTTGTTGAACTCGTGCAGGCGTCTGGCCGATGCGCGTGCCGCCCGACCAGTCCTCGACCTGGGCCGAGGCCTTCTGCAGGGCGATGTCGACGTCCTTGTTGCGCAGCGGCGCGGGTCACGTTGCTGAGCCGCGTGCCGAAGGTGAAGCAGTAGACGCGGTCGCGGTCGTTGGTGATGGCGTGCATGAAATGCAGGAACATGCGCGTGTAGCGGGCCATCGAGCCGGAGATGTCGCACAGGATGACGAGCGGCGGCGGCCGGCGGCGCGGCTCGCGCTTGCGCAGCTCGGTCAGCCCCTCGGGCCGGAGCGCCCGGCGCAGCGAGGCGCGGAAGTCGACCCGCGGGCCGCGACGCGCCGGCCGGTAGCGGCGGGTGCGCCGCAGCGGCACCGGCAGGCGCAGCCGCGAGATGGCGCGCAAGCGCCTCGTCGATCTCGGCCTGCGACATCTGCTCGAAGTCGCGATGCTGCAGCACCTCGCGGTCGGAGACGGTGAAGGTCGCCTCGACCTCGACCTCGGGCGGCTCGTCCTCTCGCCTTGCGGCGCCTCGCCGCGGCCGGGCTGCAGCGCCTCCTGCAGGCGGCGGCTGAGCTGCTTGCTCTGGTCCGGCTCGGCCGGCACGCCGACCTGCGGCAGCAGCATCTCCATCATCTTTCTCGAGGAGCCGCGGATTGCGCCAATAGACGTGGAAGGCCTGGTCGAAGATCTCGCGCTGGTCGCGGCGGTTCACGAACACCGAATGCAGCGTCCAGTAGAAGTCGTCGCGCTTCTGCAGGCCCGGCCGCCTCGACCGCCTCGATGGCGCGCAGCACCTGGCCCGGCCCGACGCGCAGGCCGGCCGTGCGCAGCGTCCGCGCGAAGTGCACGATGTTGGTGGCGAGCTTGCCG